>Ga0182015_10000131_pt1 | contig 103485 bp, 89 predicted proteins | sample 712P3MmetaG_FD_120478 | JGI IMG/M metagenome (GOLD analysis project Ga0182015, IMG submission 120478) | Permafrost microbial communities from Stordalen Mire, Sweden - 712P3M metaG | ecosystem: Environmental > Terrestrial > Soil > Wetlands > Permafrost | place: Sweden: Stordalen | collected...
ACAGTCGCAGCCCGGTCGCGCAGCACGCCTTCCAAGCCAAAACCGAATTCCGCAGTTTGAATCTCATGGCTGTATTTACGGCTCACCGTAGTAATGAAATCGGCATAGACCAACGCGCCTTTGAGGAAATTCACCTGACCAAAAAATTCCATCTTGTCGATGGCGAGCAGATCCCAGGGCAAAGTAAGCAGCGGCAAAGTATCCGGTGGGAACAGTCCCTGGTATCCCATATTGTGAATGGTGAAGACTGTAGACGCCTCGCGGAAAGCGGGGTCTTCCGCATATTGGGTGCGCAGCAGAACTGGTATCAACGCCGATTGCCAGTCATGACAATGGAAAACATTCGGCACACCCAAAATCTTGGAGGCTTCGAGCACAGCCCGCGAGAATAGCGCAAAGCGCTCGGCGTTGTCTGGATAGTCCCCGGCTGAAGTCCCGTATAATGCTTCGCGATCAAAGTATGGAGGATAATCCACAAAATTAAAATTAACGCCGGAGTGGCTGCCACCAGTCACCACCGAACAGAACCTGTAACGATCATCAAAAGGTATGGTGATGCTACGTACAACCGTGCGCGCGTCCGAAAGCTTGGTCTGGCGGTAACGGGGAATATAAACGCTGACTTGGTGCCCCGCGGAAACCAGCGCTCGCGGCAAGGCGCCGACAACGTCCGCCAGTCCACCAGTTTTTGCGAAAGGCACGCATTCCGAAGCCGCAAAAGCAATATGCATGAAAACCATCCTTCAGATTATGGCCGGAGCTTCGGCGCAAGTTATGATAGAGGGCGCAGTCGCTGCACGCCTCTTCTGCGCCGCACGCTCGCGGAGAAGTCCAGTGTAGTCGCCCAAAAGAAAGAGGGTCAATGTGCCAAAGGTATCCGCTGCGCGTCCGACACCCAGAACGCCCAAATTGGGTCAGCATTTTCTCATCGACACCTCGGCGGCAGAGCGAATTGCCGACGCTTTTGGAGATTTATCGCAAAGCACAGTACTCGAAATCGGCGCCGGACGCGGTGCTCTGACTTCCTTGCTCGCCCGACGAGCGCGGCGGCTAATTGCCATCGAACTCGATCGCGTTCTGGCGGCCCAATTACGCATGAAGTTTTCTCTGACCCCGAATGTGGAAATAATCGAAGGAGACATTCTCGCCATTGATTTCGACACGCTCTTCGGACCCAAGCCGGGCAGCACACGTCCAGGAATGAACCACCAGCCTGAGCCCGTAAAAGTCATAGGCAACCTTCCTTATTTCATTACCTCCGACATTCTGCTGCGCCTCTTCGCTTACCGAAGATACTTTGAAACCATCGTATTAATGGTGCAGCGTGAAGTCGGCGAGCGCCTTGCAGCACGACCCGGAACCAGCGAGTACGGCTTGCTCTCCGCCACTGCTCAGCTTTATAGCCACGTTGAAAAACTATTTACCTTGCCGCCGGACGCCTTTTCCCCGCCTCCCAAGGTTCACTCCATTGTGGTTCGGCTTTCTATCGCTTCTCGCATTGAGAACTTAGGCGTACCCGAGAAGGCTTTTATCGACTTCCTCAGAAAATCGTTCGGCCAGAAGCGGAAAACGCTTTGGAACAATTTGAAATCAGATTACAAACCCGCGGCTCTGCGCGCGGCACTTGAACAATCAGGAGTAAAGCCGACGCTGCGAGCGGAAGCGTTGTCGCTGGAAAAAAGCGCAGGACTATTTCGCGCCTTGCTCGATGGCAATAAGGGCGACTAAATTGTAACGGTCAGTGCGTAGATCATCCTTGGTTGCGGAGGACTTCGAACTCGGCGGTTAGGGCTCGGAAAGGGGCTTGAGCCGCGCCGCGCATCATGTTGGCCGACTGAAGGCACGGCCGGGAAGCCGTGCCCTTTCAAAACTCCGACGCCCAGAGTTTTTCCGCAAGCACTCTAGCCGTTGAAAATACTTTGCGGACAAAGGGACCGATGGCCATGATCATTCGTCATCCCGTTGTAGCTGGACGCTTCTATCCTAGCGAAGCCGACGTACTGCTTAGAGACCTGCAATCCTACGTTTCGCCCCAAACAGCTCCGACATCGGCTCTGGGATGCATAGTCCCGCACGCCGGCTACGTATACTCAGGATCGGTAGCCGGTGCAGTATACGCTCAGCTACAGATTCCCCAGCGCATCATCATCCTCTGTCCCAACCACACCGGCAAAGGACGTCCACTAGCCATCATGAGCCATGGAACATGGGAGACGCCATTGGGCCGAGTGCAAATCGACACGCCTCTGGCAGACGCGCTGAAGAAAGAATTCCCGCTGCTGAACGAAGACTCCGAGGCACACCGCGGCGAGCACGCCATTGAAGTTGAACTGCCATTCCTCCAAGTGCTCCGTCCTGATTTCACCTTCGTCCCCATCGCCCTCGGCACAAGCCAATTCGAAATCCTGGACAAGCTGGGCGAGGCTATTGCGGACGCAATTCAGTCCCAGGCTGGAAAGATATTGATCATCGCCTCAAGCGACATGAACCATTACGAAAACGACACCGTAACTCGGATAAAAGACCACAAAGCCATCGAGCAGATCTTGGCCCTTGATCCCCGCGGCCTATTCGATGTGGTGATGCGCGAAGAAATAAGCATGTGCGGCTTCGGCCCGACCGTCGCCATGCTAACCGCAGCCAAGCGGCTGGGAGCAACCTCCGCCGAACTCGTCAAGTATGCAACTTCAGGCGATGTCTCTGGCGACCGCGAAATGGTGGTCGGCTATGCCGGTGTAGCAGTGCGATTGAGCGAAGAAAGCACGTTGCCCTTCTTGGCATTGTTTTGATTTGGCTCAATCGCTCTGGACCTCATTTTCTTCTCGATGGTCATTGGGTACTCTCCTAAGTTCGCAATCCGGAATCGCTACTGTCACGCCGCCGTAAGCCTTGCTGGCCAACGTACCGGTCTTCGCGCTAAAGCACAGCCCAAGCCCCGAGAAACGAGAAAGCACAACAGCACTGCCAGATTCATAAAGTAAGCAAAGACCCGAACCTCGACCGAGATCCAATTCGGCACAGGGTGAGAAAGTTGGCCGGCAGGAGCCGTGAGGGGCTCCAGTCTCCTAGCTGCTCTAAGTCGGTTTCGAAGGAAGCATGTCCGCCTCGCTTCGACCAAGCAAAGAAAACGGGAGCCCGCCCAGAATGGCGGCAGCGACGACGAAAATAATAATTCGCAAGTTCATCTCATCAGCAAGATGGCAATCATGATCGCGGGTCCTAGCAGCATACCCTTGGCTCGGCCATCAGTTCATCGGGTAGTGTACTATCGAAGTATTGTGCCTTCGCTGATTCCTCTCTTAATTCCTTATGTGAGAAGTTCGCGGCGTTTTGGACACCGGGGGAAGCGCAAGCAGAAATTGGGCCAACACGCGCCGTAATCACCGCTTGGGATGAATCGACGCCTCACCATCCTTGCATATATTTTGCTGGCTATTGCGACCGCAGTCGTTTATAGCCCAGTGAGGCGCGCTGACTTTGTAAATTACGACGACGAGAATTACGTCACTCAAAATGCCCACGTGCAGGCGGGACTCAGCTGGAATACTTTCACCTGGGCCTGGCGGTCCACAGAATGGGACAATTGGCAGCCGCTAACTTGGCTCTCCCACGCGCTTGACTGTCAACTCTACGGGCTGAATCCGGTTGGCCAGCACTTCACCAATGTTCTGCTTCATATACTCAACGTGCTGCTGCTGTTCCTGTTGTTGAATCGGGCGACCGCCGCGCCGGGGCGCAGTTTGCTAGTCGCTGCATTGTTCGCGGTGCACCCCTTGAACGTGGAATCCGTGGCTTGGGTGGCAGAGCGCAAGAACGTTCTGAGTACCTTGTTGTTTTTACTTGCGCTTGGTGCATACGGGCGGTACGCGACGAAGCCGGACCTCCGGCGCTACTGGCCGGTTCCCGCGCTATTCATGCTCGGCCTTGCGGCAAAACCAATGGTCATCACGCTCCCTTTCGTACTGTTGCTGCTTGACTACTGGCCGCTGCGCCGAACTGAGAAGCCGAGTCAGCCCGTCCGGCCACATCCGCAAGGCCGCCACAAGAAACTGCCGCGGCAGACCGGCCCTCTGCTTTCCAGCGCGGCGCTTTCGCCTCCTCCAGCGTCCTGGTCGCGATTGGTTTTGGAGAAGGCGCCTTTGTTGATATTGTGTGTCGGCAGCGCAATTATTACCGTCCTGGCGCAGAAACGAGGAGGCGCAGTCCGGTCCCTGCAGGACTTTTCTCTTTGGGTAAGACTGCAAAACGCCCTTTACGCTTATGCCATGTATATATGGAAAGCTTTCTGGCCGACCAGGCTTGCCGTGCTCTATCCCCACCCCGGTTCCAGCCTCACTGTTCTGCAATTGGGGCTGGCAGCAGTTTTTCTGGCCGCAGTGAGCCTTTTCGTATGGAAACTCCGCCTCACCCGTCCATACCTCGTTACAGGCTGGCTCTGGTATCTCGGAACCCTGGTGCCGGTTATCGGATTGGTTCAGGTCGGCCAACAAGCCATGGCGGACCGTTACGCCTATGTTCCGCTGATTGGACTATTCGTGATGCTGGTTTGGGGAGTGGATGATTGGTTGGACAGCAGGAAGATTAGTTTGCCGGCACGCGCCGGAGCCGCTGCCGTGATCCTCATCGCCTTCTCAATCCTCACTTGGCGCCAGGTCGGTTATTGGCGCGACAGCGACACTCTCTGGTCCCACGCCTTGGCAATGACCGAAAACAATCTGTTCGCCGAGGAATCCATTGGCAAGTCTCTGGTTCGGGCCGGGCACCTCCAAGACGCGCTGCCTCACCTGGAGGCCGTGGTCAGGATTGATCCCCGCAATCCCACTCGTCGCACAAATCTTGGCTCCGGTTTAGCCCAGAGTGGACGTTATCAAGATGCCGTCCGAGAATATGAGACGGCCATTTCATTGACCTCTGACTCGGAAGTCCGAATCCGCTGCTATGAAACTATCGCCCTGCTGTACGGCTTGCTGGGAGATTACCCCAGAGTGCGAGAAACCTACCGGCAGGCCTTACAGCTCGATCCCGCGCAAGCGTCGCAAATCGAACAGCGGCTCTCCCAACAGGCTGCTGATGAGAACAGCGGACCGGCCTACCTGCAGCTGGGACTATTTCTGGATGAGACGGGCAAGCCTTCTGAGGCCCGCTCTGCCTTCGCTCAAGCCCTAAAGCTTGATCCCGCGCTGGATGAGGCAAAGCGGCTGCCTGAAATCCCTGAACGAAAGCAACCTCAGAGTAAGGAATAGTGCCCTATATGCATAGGACCGCAATCGACTTGAGCTACCAGCAACAGATTTCCGTCCATGGCGCATGACGCCGGCACAGCCTACGTCTTAAATGCTCAGGGTCTGGCGGCACTTCTACTGCCGGTGAGCGTTCCTCTGATTGAGCCAACAGTACGCCGACCGCAGCTCTTGCCGTTGTGTTCGTAATCATTAGGGTAAAGTGGCCGGTCAGGAACTTTTTGATTTGAATCCATTCTCGCGCCGCCAAGGTCTCAGTCTTGAGGACGCGAGTACGGCGGCCCGAGCCTCGCTTGCTTTTTTCTCGGCTAGAGTCAGCCATCGAGGAGTTTGTCCTGCCGCGCTTCCATTTGCTCAAAATCAGATTCACGAGAATAATTTCGCGATCTCGTAAGGTCTCGATCAAGAATTAGCACTACCGCGAGGTTTGTCCAGAGGCATTTCCCGTATCCGATGATTGCCTGTAGTGACGATCAGTGCCCAAGTATCAGGACCGGTAGATCGTGCGTCGCTCGTCTTGTGTTCAGCCAAGATCTCTTCATCGTCATCGCACTGAATGAACTAGCGTTTTAAGTTGAAGTTTATTCAAGAGTTTGGCTCCCGCAATGTAATGACGCCTAAAGGTGACGAATCGCATCTCCGGGTGGACAGAAAGTGTGCAGACGCAAAAAACGCCAGCATCAACTCGTGTTGAATTGATGCCGGCGCAATTTCACATCGTCGATTCAAGCTTATGCCTGAACAGCAGGTCCGTAAGCGAGGACCTAAGTCTTAGTAAATCGCCAGTCCACCGACGTTCTCGCTGGAGTCGTATGTTCCCCAGACGTCGTTGGTCCCTTCGACCCCACCGCCGAGCGCGGCAGAGATGTCCCACGCGAGCCATGAATTGGCATCCGACTGGACATAGACCCAGAGCAGTTCCCCTTTCGTCACTTTAATTGCGCAGGGTATGGTTTCGACCGTGTAAGCGTCCCCAAAGGTAAAGAGGTTCTTGATCTTTCCCTGGCAAATATGCTTGCTGCCGTCAGGATTGCCGCACGGCAAGTTTTTGCAGCTCTTATCCACGTCAACGATGGCGCCGTTCGTGCCTTCCACGAAGCCGACGGTAACACCAACTTTCTTGGTGGTGCCGGCCTTCAGAATTTTGATCTGGGCAGCCGGGGTGTACTCGGTGTTGATCGGGCTCCCGTCAGAGATAGTGTAGCCTTCACCTGTGTCGATGGTACCGTCGCAGATGTTGTCATAGAACTTGCCTTTAGTGCACGGCGTCTTGGCGGTGTTCACGTGCGAGGGTGCCTTCATGAAAACCGTTTGCCGTCCACCGTTGATGGTGATTGTCGACTTGCTGTTATCTTCGGCCAGAGCGGTGACGCCGATGAGCATCAGCACGGCCAGACCCAGTAATGTTCTTGCCAGCACCATTTTCTTCACTGTTTGTATCCTCCATTTTTCGAATTGGTTGGGTTAACTGAACGGTGTGCGAAAGCCCGCATTTATCTTGTTGGCGCGTTGCCGCGACCGTTTTTTGCGAGTCCCCGCGGGGTGATTGATCATTTGCTCGTACGCTCTTTCGTTCGATCGCTTTTCCTTACCCCCCGAGGTCGAAGATTCGTATCGATTTCCTTCCAACGGGGATGCAACTCGACTAGCAAGCAACTGGGAACGTCGAGAGCAGACGCCGGGCAATTTTACATTTGTGAATTCTGATGTCAAGCAGAATCCGCTTCAGGAGCGGATTTCAAGGTTGTAGGACGATCGTCAGTGGAAGAAAGACCCGTAGGCGGGGGATTCGACTTATGTAGATGAAGTGAAAAAACCAAGCGCCGGAAGACAAGTCCAGCGCGGCTGTCTAGTCTTCTGCGTTCGAATTGGAAATGGTCAGTTCTTCGGGCTCTTCGTAATCTCCGGCCAAGCTGAAATCGTTCTGTCCGAAGTCGTCGTTTTCGCCGGGGACGCCCGATTGTTTCTCCAACTTGCGCTGCTGCTTCTTTTCTAATTTTTCGCGCTGCTTGTCCTGCCGCGAGCGCTCTTTCTGGCGTTTGTTAAAGCTTGAGCGACTTCGTCCAGCCATATCAACCTCCCGGGATGATTTTGCAGGTGCGTTCCATTAAGCAGCATCGGCGCCACGGTTACGGGCTATGCCGGCTCGGAATGGACCACAGATTTTACTCTCTTGGGCGCGGCCGCCGCTTTGATCTTCGCAGCCTCGGCCTGGAGCAGAGCTTGAGTTCGTAAACGGCGCTGGATGTTTTGCTTCCGTTCACGATTGGCTCGGGATTTGTCTCCATTGATTAATGACATAGATATCTCCTGCCGCACCGGCTTTTGAGTCTTCTCAATCGCGAAGGCGCAGGGCTTTTGCGATAATCTTCGTGGTTAAGGGCTGAACTCAGTATACGCGATTTATCGCGCTGAAGAGAACATTACGTAGGGCTGCCTTTCGCAAATCTGTTGGCGCTTTGCGACTCTATGCTCGCGATATTTCCAGAAACCGCTAACGCTGGTTTCTGCCAAACGTCTATCGACCGAGGATGCCACCATGCGCGCTTGGCTTTTGCTATGCCTGGCTTTCCTGTCCCCTGCGCGGTACGATTCGAAAACTGCGCCAGCACAGAAGAGCGAAAACACTTCATCCACTCAGACGCCAGCCTATAGCGGTGATGGCGGCCTTCTGTTTCCCGCCAACTACCGCGAATGGGTTTATCTGACTTCCGGCATCGACATGAGCTACAGCCCCAACGCTATGGCGATGGATCACTCCATGTTCGACAATGTTTTCGTTAATCCCGACGCCTACAAAGCCTTTCTTCAGACGGGAACATGGCCCGACAAAACTATGCTGGTACTCGAAGTTCGCGTCGCCGGGAGCAAGGCCTCGATCAACAAGAGCGGGCATTATCAGACTACGGAATTGATGGGCCGCGAAGTGCACGTCAAGGATGAATCGCGATTTCCCGGCAAGTGGGCTTTCTTCGGCTTCGACGGCGAGGCTCCCGGCAAACAGGTCCCAAAGGAAGCCGCGTGCTACTCCTGCCACGAACAGCATGCCGCAGTGGATACTACGTTCGTGCAGTTCTATCCCACGTTAATCGAACTGGCCAAGACAAAAGGAACGCTGAGCGCGAACTACCTGAAAGACGAAGCCGCGAACGAGAAGAAATAGTATCGGGTTTGGCAGGACAACGAGTCATCCTGAGCGTAGGGGCCGTCGCGAAGCGGCGGCCCCGCAGTAGAAGGACCTAGGGCGAGTCAGTTTCGGCAGCAATGATTCGGGGAGTTCTCACCAAGACGTTGGGAGAATGCCTTTGTGCATTTCTGGTAAACCCTTGCGTCTTTGGGATCCTTCGACTCCGTGGCTGCTGCGCTACGCGCGGCAGCCACTGCGCTCAGGATGACAGCGTATAGCTGCGGTGCTTCTACGCTGCCCGAATCACCATACCCGACAGGCGTTCTCGCGCACCATGGCCTGCCCTTTATGGCATCCAAACGCCTTGGCGAACTCCGGCATATTCGACACCACGTTATTGACGCGATACTTGTCGAGCGGATGCGGATTGCTGACCAAAAGCGTTCGCATCATCTCTGGCCGCACATTGCTGCACCAGATGTTGGCATAGGAAAGAAAGAAGCGCTGCAACGCCGTTACACCGTCTTCTCCCTTAGTATCCAAACTCTCACCCTTCCCCTTGAGATCCGCATCCAGCGCGGATAGCGCTAAGTGGATGCCTCCGTTGTCCGCCGTGTTCTCGCCTTGGGTCAAGCGCCCGTTTTGCTGCACGCCGGCTTCAGGGACAAACTCGGTGTACTCATCGGCAATGCAGTCGCCTCGCTTTTCATAAGCCTTGGAATCGTCAGCGGTCCACCAGTCGCGCAAATTCCCATGCTCATCGAATTTGCGCCCCTGGTCATCGTAGCCGTGAATGGTTTCGTGTCCGATCACCGCGCCCGACGCTGCATAGTTGACCGAGTCATCGTTGGTGGGATCGAAAAACGGAGGCTGCAGAATTCCCGCTGGGAAGTTAATGGTATTGGTCTGCGCATCTTCATAGGCATTTACGGTTGGTGGCGTCATCTGCCATTCAGTTCGGTCGAGAGGCTTGCCGATCTTCTGCAATTGCCGGTTCAATTCGAAAGCGGCCGCACCTTCCACATCCGCCAGATAATTGTCAGGACGAATCTCGAGAGCCGAGTAGTCGCGCCAGTGGTCTGGATAGCCGATCTTGTCGATTTGCGCGGCCAGCTTTATATGTGCCTCTTTCTTGGTTTGCGGACTCATCCAGTCCATTGAATCCATTTCTTGCGAGAGTGCGACTTTGAGCGCACGGACCATCTCCTGAACCCGCTCTTTGCTTTCAGGCGGAAAAGCGCGCGCCACATAGGCTTGCCCCAAAGCCTGGCCGATATCTCGGTCCTCAGCCTGGATGCACCGGCGCCACAGCGGCATAAGCTGTTTCGCGCCGAATAGGGTCTGGCCGAAAAAGGTGAAATCCTCATTTACGAAATCGTCACTCAGGGACGAGCCCAGGCCGTTGAGCAACTGCCATCTAAAGTATGCCTTCCAGTGATCAAGGGGCTCGGTTTGAATCAGTTGTTCGAGGCCCCGAAAAAAGTCGGGCGAGGTCACAATCAAAGTAGCCGTTACTGGAGCATGAACCAGTTGCAAGTAACGGCTGAAATCAAACGATGGGGTCAGCTTCTTGACCGCATCCAGGCTCATTTCGTTGTCCAGATTCTTGGGATCGCGCCGCTTGACTATCTCCATCGCGACCTTGGCCAGGCGTGTTTCCATTTGCAGCACCACTGCGGCATCCGTATTTGCCTGGGCAGTTGGCACGCCGGACAGTTCAAGCATACGGGCAATGTGGGCGACGTACTTGGATCGAATCTCGACCGATTTAGCGTCATCGTTCAGGTAGAATTCGCGTCCTGGAAGCGGCATGCCGCCTTGATCAAACTGCCCGATGACGTGCCCGGTGTCGTGAAAGTCGGGCTGCGCGCCAAAACCAAACAAAGCAGCGTACGTCTCAGGATCGGCGGGATTCCACGCGCCGGAAACCGAACGATGAAGATCGGCTACCACATCCGCAATCTCGCTCTTTTTGCGCATGGCGTCGATCCGCTGCAATTGAGGCCGCAAGCTGTCAAGCGAATTTGCATTTCTGGCTTTTTCATCCGTGCAGGCCGACCAGTAATCGCCAACCTTTTGTTCGATCGGTGTACGCTGAGCCTGCGGCTTGGCTGCAACCTCAAGAACGGTTTCGTGAAGAAGGTTTTCATTCCATAATTGCAGTTTTCCGAACGATCCCCAGAAAATTTCATCGGGAGGCACGGGATTGTCCGCGATCCAGCGATTGCACGAATACTGGTAAAAATCGGTGCAGGGATCGACCGAAGTGTCGACCTTCTTGGGATCGAAGTGATCAAGTTGAGGAGCTGGCTTTCCAGAATCTTGCGGCGACGTGGTTTGCGCGAATCCCATGAATGGCGAACAACTCAAAAGAAGAATTGGTAATAGAAGTGATCGCATTGGTAACTCGCTTTCAGCCTCTCGTTTGCAAAAACCGAAAGAAAGCTTACCACGCGCTTTTCAATTCTGGATAGGTGAACAGCGCACCAATGCAGCCATTTCCTGACAAAACATCACTAGACAGTTTTGACAGAAAACGTTGTGGCACGGAATGATCCCCCACTCCAAGAATCTTCAGAACTCCAGCCGGGCCTGAAACGCAATCATGCGAGGAGTACTGTCGCCGCCCAGTCCCACCCCGAGCAGGCCCGTTGGCGGAGAGGTTGCATACGTAAGCGCGCCGAATCCCGTTTGCGTCGAAGGCTGTCCCGGAATGCCGGCCTGCAACACGCTTGGCAATCCGAAATTCGGATGATTGAAGACATTGAAAAACTGACTTTCAAATCGGAGCTTCACGTGTTCGGTCAAAGGGAACCACTTTGTCAGATAGAAGTCGCTCCAGAGAAAATCAGGACCGCGCAATGAGTTTCGGCCAAGATTTCCGAATTGGCAGTTTTGTGGGTTGTCGCCGCCATAGCACTGCCCCGTGCTCGGATCAACGGCTGACACGAAAGCATTGGGATTGAGCCACTGAAGTGTTCCCGGCTGTGTAACGCCTGGAATCGAATGATGGTCATACAGCGGGACGCCAGGGACGACGTTCGCGAACTGCGGCCCGCTGCCCTGCACAATTCCGCTTCCACCCGCGGAATACGGCGTGCTAAGCACCGAGAACGGAACCCCACTATGCCAAAACACGGTTCCAGAAATCTGCCAGCCGTTGAGCGCATAGCCTAAAGAATGATTTCGCACTTTCACCGGCAACTGATACACGTACTGCCCGTTGAGATTGTGCCGGATGTCGTAATCACACGGCCCGTAGTCACGCGCAAGTTCTCCCGGCAGTGGTGAAAGAATTCCTCCGGCAGAGAACTGCAGGAATCCGCCGTTCGAGACCGTATCCATGCAACGACTGAACGTATAGTTGATCTGCCCTTGCAGGCCATGGCTGAGCCGCTTCATCGCAGTCAGTTGAAGACCGTTGTAGTGACTGTTCGCACCGGTAGAGAACTGCGTCACCGCGCCGAATCGTGGATCGGCAGGCTGGATGTAGGGGAACGGCGCAAAACAGCCCTGACACACGGTTTGGTAGCCGTTGACCTGGGTTGAATAAGGCTGGTTCACGGCCCGTGTGCCCACGTATTGCGCTTTCAGGCTAGCCGTCACTCCGAATTGATGTTCAACTCCCAGACTCCACTCCATGAAGTATGGTGCATGCAGCTTGCCATCCGGAATAGCGGTGATAGCGACCGGTGGAAGACAGCTTGTGGAATTTGCCTCCGGAGATGCGCATGAGAGTTGGCCTTGGGGAAATCCTCTGGTAAATATCTGATTCGCGGTAACTGTCGCGTCGACCGCGCTGTTGGGCACTCCAGGCGCAATTGCCGTGCCGCCGACGGTCCCCAGTAGTCCTCCTTGAAACGTTTTGTCGTACGGAGGATTGACGCCGATCAAGTCAGCGATACTGCCCGGCAGGATGTCGCTGAAAATTCCGAAGCCGGTCCGGACGACGGTATTCGGTTCAATCTGCCACGCAATCGCAGTTCTCGGTTGCAGAATCGCCAGCGGTGTAGACGAGAACAGAGTGTCGAGATGAGTTTGAATTGCGGCGTCGAGTGGCTGGTTGACATCGTGCGAAATGGAACTGAACGACCCGCGCAGACGAGCGACTTCATCGTGCGGATTTAGCGGATTGGAATTGAAAGTGTCGCGCAGACCGAACGTCCAGGTTAGTTTACGAGTCAATTTCCAGGTGTCTTGCGCGTAGACATCGAGATTAAGAAAGTTGAAGGGCTCGTTTTGGTTCGAAGGGAAGGACTGCGATGCCGTGTTCGCTGCTCCATAAATAAATTGCTGTAGGTTTGCGTAGGTCACCGTGGGAACTGTGCCTTCGCCGAAGTCAAAGTCATTCAGGCGGAAGATACGCGTATTCGTTCCAAATCGTAGTTCATGAGCGCCGTGACTCCAGGCGAGATTGTCATTGATGAAAAAGCGCGACGCGCGTCGGCCTTGAACCCAGGTGTTGTCCAAACCTCCGACAGGAGTGAAAGGGTTCACACCTGTGCCCTGCAGCACGATCGGGAAAGCCGAAAGTGTCTTTTGAAAATTGCTCGGGCCGAACAGGCTCTCGTACCACGAGAATGCCGGATTAAAGTAGTTCACCAGGTTCTGTGAGAAGACGTGGGTATAGCCTGCCGCGAATGAATAGAGTGGCTGTGGCGAAAACGCATTGAACAGCGGGTTGATCGGGTCTGTCCACGCGGCTTGCAGCCCATTGTCTGACTGGAAACGAAACCACGCTGTATCTTTCTGGTTGATGTTGTAATCGATACGGGCCGTTTGCACCTGTTCGTGGTCGTCGCTGGAGTGCGAGACGCTCTGCCGGTTGGCACAACCCGCCGCGATTGGACAACCTTGTACGGCGGTCGGTGTGCCGCCGGTATTTTCGTAGAGTGAGAACATTTGCCGATAGAACGGTACTTCCTGCGGCGCGGCGGGATAGATGATGTTGCCCTTTGCGTCCGTCAGGCCAAGCGGCAGTTGCTGCAAAACGTATTGTTGAAAGGCAGCATTGGGAACGATCGTTGCGGTGACGATGGGCAGGGCGATCCGCACCCACTCGCTGTCGAAGAAGAAAAATAGCTTGTCATGCGCGAGCGGACCGCCCAGACTCCCTCCAAAATGATTCACCGTCGATCCGGGCTTTCGATTTCCGGGCGTCGCGTTGGTGAAATAGTCAGCTGCATTGAGCAACGCCCCATTCCACAGTTCGTATAGATTCCCGTGAAAGTGATTTGTACCGGATTTGGTCACATAGTTGACCTGAGACGCGCCATAGCGTCCCTGATCCACAGAATACGAAAGCGTGTTGACCGTCACTTCCGAAATCGAATTCAAACCCAAGACCAAGTTGGTCGAGAGGCCGCTGTTGAGATTGGTAAGCGGGTCGTTCGTTTCCAGCCCATCAACGATGTAGCCGTTTGAAAGCGCTGGCAGACCGTTGAATTCCACATTCCCGTACCCATTGCTGCTGCCAACGAAGTCATTGCCGCTGCCCGCCGTATTGATGAGCGCACCCGGGGAAAACTGCAGCGGGTAGGTTAGGTCGCCGCCTGGATTCGGAAGGTTCTCGAGGGCTGGTGCGTTCAGGGTGGTGGAGGTGTTGGCGTCTGCCGGGTTTATGAGTGGAAGTTCACTATTCACCTCGACTACCTCGCTGGATCGAGCGACGTTGAGCGTGAATTCGACTGTCTGTTTTTGCCCTAAGCTTGAAACGACGCTATCGTCCTGCCGTGGCTCGAAGCCGTGCGCTTCTACTCTGACTGTGTAAGTACCGGGTTTTAATTGTGGAAAGTCGAATCGGCCTGCCCCATCGGTCTTAGCTTCGCGCTTTAGACCGATTTCGTGATTTGTGATCGTCACGCTGGCCCCCGCTACGACCGCCCCAGTTGCGTCCCTTACTTCTCCAACAATCGCGCTAGTGGTTTCACCTTGCGCCCAAGCTGCCGTAGGAATGAGACAGGCCATACTCAACACGACAAGAGCAACGCCACCTACCCGCGTCATAGATTCCCCGCTCACTTGTTCCTAAAGCGCACGCATTTTTCTTCCTTAATAAATTAATTAAGGATTACGGATAATAGTTAACCATAGTTAATAGGAATAGGCAAGAACAGTAGAAGTACACAGTCTTAGGTCAGCAAGGGGCAACTCGGGAGTCGATCAGATCATTTGCACGATGCTTTTTCCCTGCGATGAAATTAGTCTTAAGCCAATAAAAAAGGGCGACCCAAAAGGTCGCCCTTGCACGAATATTCCGCTCTACCGATGACCGCTAGAATGTCCGGAACCGGAGTGTCCCGCTGAGGAAGCGATGCTACTGAAACCACCACGCGATCCCACCGTTGAATATCCTCGACCGCCCCAATAACCCCCGCCCACGGACGCGGTGTGAACTCTCGCGGTGGCAAATCCTTTTTGTTGAACCGTACTCGACAACTCGCTCAGATTTTTGACCCCGCCACGGGGAATATCGAGGCCCGCCGAGTTCTTGGAAATCTGCATGCGGTTGAAAGATCGTCCCAGTTGGATCTGCACCGGCCCGCGGTTCACCACCACCGTTCGTTGACCGGTTGTCGGAGGCTTAGGCGCTACAAAGCTCCCCGGCGCGCCGATAAACCTCGGAGCGTTCCATGGCGACCACGACCCGCCCGGTTGCCATGCCCATCCATAGGTGGGCAGGTAGGCCCAAGTACCGTAGTGATACGGTGTCCATCCCCACGGGTAGCCGGAGACCCAGCCGTAACCCAAACCAGGCGAGAACGCCCACGCACCGTTCATGAAGGGATCCCAACCGGCGCCGGCAAAGAAAGGTTGCCACATCGTTCCGTAGCCGGGCACGTTGAAGAAGCTGCCGTAATAGTTGAGATCGCTGGTTCCGTAAGCGTACGGCGAGTAGTTGCTATAGGAGTTGCTGGCGTACTGCTGGTGATATTGATCCTGCTGCTTATCCCAAGCGTCAAAGGGATCCTGTTCCAGATCCTTCGCGATGGTTGAATGATCGTCATCGGTTAAATCAAACGTGGCGGTGCGGTTCTTGATGACAGCCACGGTGCCGGAATCGCCCTCGACCTGCACGTCGCCTTTGAAGACCGCTACCGTCGCATCTACGTCCGCCATTTCAATACGCAGATGCGCAGCATGCGTAAGCGGGAGTTTTTCATGAGCAAAAGTCAGGGTGAGTTCACTGTCCTTCGCTCCGGTGAAATTCAGGTAGACGGTGCCTTCTTGCAGACGCACCGTTGAGACTTTGCTCCCGGAATCGCGCAGCGAGAGCTGGGGAAATTCAATTACGGTATCCGGCGTGATACGCAGCGTACTGCCGTCTTCGAGCTCCACTTCCGCACGGCCATTACCGTTGGTCTGCAGCTTGACGCCTTGAGTAATTGGTAAATTGAGGAATGCCTTTTCGTACCCCTGTCCGAGGTTGCGGTCGACCCTGACATCACCCTGCACCTCGCTGAGCCGCACTACGCGAACTTGCGAATCAGCAAATGCCAAACTACCCAAAAACGATACGCCAAGAAAAAACGCCGCGAACGCGGTCATTAGAAAGCTAACGCTGGCCTTGGACATGGAACACCCCCGGGACGGCCCAACTTCCCATATTAGAACATTGTTCCGGCCGTTCAGTTGTCAAATCGAAGCACTTTTTCCTACCTGCTCGGGTTACCCGCGGCTTGCAGCAAGCGTTGCGCCCGGCCTCGGACCACGTTGATCACAGCCGGATCGTCGACGATTTTCTGCAACACCGAAGCCACCGCTGAGATTTCTTCGAGGCCGCCGCTGTTTGACATATCTTCCATTTTTTTCAGCTCGTCGCCTAAGGCAAGCTTCTGATAGCGAAGGTCATAGCCGATCCTATGGCCAAACTCCAAAGTTGTAGACAGGCCCTGAAAGAAGGTGGTCAGTTCTTGCACTGCGGGCACAGGTGAATAATTGTAAGTGGCCCGCGTGCTCTTCTGTGCGTCTTTGTAGGTCAGGACTTTGGTGCCGGTCGATGCCAGCTTCTTATTCTTGGTATCGATCTCCCCGTCAAAATAGTGCGAGCGTTTCGTGAGATCAAAAATCCGCGCACGTCCCGCCGGCGAGACGATGAAATCTGAATGGAAAGAATCTTCGGCATCAGACTCGGGACTGATTCTGCTACTGGAGTCGTATGTGGCGGTGCCATCGTCCGCTACTGAGATGACGTAATGATCGGGTTCGGAGCCGGGAAAATCGCAAGTGAAGGTGACTGTGGGAACAACGGTTTGCTGACCCTGCGCAGACATCAGCGCGAACACAATCACGCATACGAAGGTAAGAGTACGCGTATGTCGTAATTGACGAAGAATCATGGACCAAGAATTATGCCAAAATGTCGGCGGCGAGTAATCTCTCATGCTCGCTGGCGTTCAAGTGTGGCTGCGGTGTGCAAATGGCAGATGGCAATCGCGAGGGCGTCGGCTGCGTCTGGCGGTTCGGGAATTTCAGCCAGATTCAGTAGCCGCATGACCATGTGTTGCACCTGCTGCTTCTCTGCCCTGCCGTAGCCGACCACCGCGGACTTAATCGAGAGCGGCGAATACTCGGCGACTTCCAGTCCCGCCGACGACGCGGCCAGCATCGCAACTCCGCGCACCTGTCCCAGTTTGAGCGCCGATTTTACATTCACGGCATAGAACACATCTTCGATGGCCACCCGATCAGGCCGATGCTCTATGATAATCGCGCCCAGCCGGTCGAAGATTGTTGATAAGCGCGCCGCCATTGATTGGCGAGAGGAAAGCTTCACCGCGCCACAGACGAGGCAAACTAATTTGCCGTCGTTGCAGAGATCGACGACACCGTAACCGGTGTATTCAGTGCCGCAATCAATTCCGAGAACGCGCATCAAGCAGAGTCTAGCATCAGGAGAGCGGGGCGCTGTTTACTTCTAGCAGCATCTTGGCCGGTGTGCTTTGGTAGCCTTCGGCTCCTGCTGAATTCTGAGCTATCTTTGAATGACCTTTCCAGCCTCAAGCGAAGTCAAGCAGACATCGTGTCGTGCCGGCCCACACAGAAAAACTTCATAAAGCGGCAGGTCGCTCGGCTTGACTACGTACCTGCCTTCCTCCACGGCTTCTACATCGGGGTATTTGTCTAAGACGACCGGATTCCCAGCTTGTGCGCGAATCCTGAATTGCCGTGACGACGGCTCGTAGTTTGCATAGCTGAAGCAGCGACCAATACAAGCGCGATCAAGAGCATGCCGCAGCGGTACCATGCGGTTGGACCAGCCGGGAAAAGAAGCAATCACACGCTGTCCCGCAGGCAACTGCTCTACCGCCGCATCGACGCCATTTTCCAGACGGTTGAGTTCTCGTGTATCGACAAAAAGAAAGCCAAAAAACACCACTGCCACTGCAGCCAGCGCAATCTTCTCGTGCATCTTCATCGGCACCGATCCGAGCACCGCGCACCCCACCAAGGCAACCGCTAAAGAAAGACGATCGCTCACATAAGTAAATGGCAAGCCGTAAGTCGGAAAATTAACCTCGCTGGGAATCAACAGCACCCCTGCGGCACTGAGTAACCAAAGCTGCGCAGGCACGCTAAGAATGAGATCTCCCAAGCCGCAAGATTTAATCCGTTTTCGAAGCAGCACAAACCAAATAAACAACAGCCCCGCCAAAATAAAAACATACTTCACGCCGTAAATTACTACCTGATTTGCGCCAGTGATGAAAAATACTTGCTTCCAGGACCACCTGCACTGGTAACGGCGGACGAGAAAATAGTGCGTCGCCACAAGAGTGAGCAGCCCGAAACCCAAAAGCAGCAGCCGCTGCCGCGGCTTGAGCGTTTGAGCAATCGCGATATATGCGGCCATCCCGGCAGCCCATACTACGGGAAACGGATGGGCTAGCCAGGCAAGAGCCAGCAGCGGAGTGATCGCGATTCGCCGTGTCCATTTGCCATTCCAGAAAATAGCCAGGTACCACAAACAGATTCCCATTGAGAGGTAGAAATTGAAAAATCCAATTTCATAAATAAAGCCGTAAGCCAGCATGGCGGCGCATGGCATCGCGAACCACGAATTTCTTCGTGCCGCTGCAAAAATGAATGCGACAGCTCCCCAAACAAAGATTAGGACCGCAACCGAGACCGCAATGCGTTGCGCCGCGCCCAAGCCAACGTGGCGCGCCAACCATTCCAGCTCGAGGTCGAAGAGTACGTTGGTTGATTGCGGCGCGATCCAGAGTCCCTGTGCATTTCCCTGCGAAACGAGCGATGCCAGCCAAACATTGTAGACGTGGCTGGAGAGATCGCCCGCCTGAATGCGTGATTGCCAGAAACAGGGAACTAGAAAAAGGATAGAAAGCAGGACAACACGAATGAAGTGATCTCGAATGCTTGAGTTTCCTGTGCCGCGCATCGCGGTCTTATCGGCAGTTAAAGCGGCATCCGCCATCTACAATCCTCGGGAATGATGTTTCAATCTGCCCGCGATTTCTGTTCGCAGCCCAATAACGGCTTGGCCGCCAGGCTACGGCTCGCTGAAGTCCGATTCAAGCGCGCAACGCCCGCTTCCATTGCGCTAACGATCGCATACGCAGCCAACATAATAATCACCGGCTCGATGGGGTGACGATACGTTGGAAAAGTATGGGTAATGTAATAAACCGGCGGAAACACAATAAGGGGCACCGCATAAAGCACCGCATCGAGGCCCTTGCGCCAAAGCGCTAAGCACATTCCCAACCAGGCCAGCAAGCTAATATACGGCCATGGAGTTCCCGTTGGATGACTCCAAAATTTGCTGCACCGAATGATCACCATACGCGCGTACTGTAGCGGATGGTGCCGAATGAAATTCAGGGCCATCTGACGCCTGCTCTCCATAAAGGTAATCTCCCCTAGCCGGTTGTAATCAGTTGGATCTCGAAGGGGAAAATCCCGCGTGAAAAATCGATAGATTCCAGGCGTGGGTCTCGCTTCTCCCAACTCCAGGCCGACCCACAATTCCAAACCAAAATTATCGCGCAGCGGCATGACACGATGGAAAGCCGCGTAATTACGAATCGTCCAGGGCAGCAAGGTGAGAAAACAAATAGCAATCGATGCCAGCAACTGTTTGTTGCAAGACAGCCCGCGCCGTCGATACTTCAGCCACAGCCACAGCCAGAAAAATGGAAAAACAGCCAGAAGCGTTGTGTTGTTCAGGGCCGCAATACCCGCAAGTGCTCCGAAAAGAAGCCAGCGCCAAGTCCGTAGCGACTCGGCCATCTCTTGCACCCAGAGCATTCCTAGCATCAGCAGCAACGCCGAGAGACTGCTTTCCCATAGGCGGATAGACACAACTGCCTCATACTGCCAGCACGCCCACACCCAAGCCGCGAGAATGGCAGTGCCTCCGCCAAAGTCGCGCTTCGTTATCCGCAGAATCATCACGGCGGTAAGCGCTGAGAACACCGCATTCAGTCCGTCCGCGATCCATAACGACAGGTAACTGTAGGCCGCGGCGAATTTAAAGATTGCCGCTAGCAGAAAAGGATAAAGCGGAGGCTGTTGTGCTGTAGCTGCTATGGGAGTGTTTGGCCACGGCGCGCTGAATCCGAATCCCGAAACTAAGGCCCAGGCAATGTGAGCGGGTTCGTTATATCGGTAGAAACGCGTCCACTCCTGCCCCGGAAGAAGTTGAGACAACACTCGCAGCCTGGCGATGAATGCCGCTAGGAACACAACCTGCGGAACACCCATGATCCTCAAGACGATCTGGGGGAGGCGCGGACTCTTCATGAATGAAAATGATTGTAACAGTGAAAAGTATCTGCGCTGGAGTTGACCGCAGGGATGCGCCGTTTTACTTTGCAAACAGAAAACTCAGCGCCTCGGGAAAGCGCTTGGCCCACTCGCCCTCGCTGTGAGTTGCACCCTCGTCGACGTTCACCAGCAATCGTCGATCATCCAAGCCGGCTTGCCGCAGGGTGCGCTCCAGTTCGCGGACATCTTCCACGACCTGTCGGTCTTTATCCTCGCGCCCCGCTTCGCGCGTCCCAATTGCCAGAAAAACTCTTGCCGGCCACTGCCGAACCAGGCGGCTGAACTTCACAATTCTTCGATAGGAAATGAACAAAGACGGACTTTCCAGCAGGAGACCCCCGAAAACTTCCGGGCGTTTAATGACCGTGTACAGGGAAATCAGCGCGCCCAGGGAAGAACCACCCAACGCGGAATTTTCAGGACCTCGCGCAACCCGGTATCGCTCCCCGACGAACGGCATCACGTCGTTGATCAAGAAGTCAGGATACCGTTTGCCCTGCGGCCGCAAAATCGGAGGATTAAAGGACCGGAATGGCAAATATTCTTTCATGCGCTCCCCCTGTGCGTTATCAATACCTATAATGATGAGCGGCACGATTACCTCTTGACGAATTAACCGATCGGCAGTTTCGTCCACCTGCCATTCCACGCCACCAAAAGCCGTAGTCCGGTCGAACAGATTTTGTCCGTCATTCAAGTAGAGAACGGGGTAAAGGCGAGAGCTGTTCTCAGGCGCGTCATACCTCGGAGGCAGCCATGCTCGCAGCATCCGCGTATTGCGAAACACACGGCTGCGAAATTCATGCAGCCGGAGATCGCCCGTGACGGAATTGTTCTGGGGCACAGATTGTGCTTGCGCAATTTCTTCCATGATCGTGTGGCGGGGGCGTCCCGCCCGTGCTGGCACAACGAGAAAGCTGCGAATCGAGCTACATCCTCAACTCCGACGCATCGACCTCGCCGCCAAAAACGAAGAAAATCCAGTGATCAGAACAATGACCGACAGCGACGACAGACACAAAATACACCAAGTCGCCAGCACGAATTTCTCAATATAAGTGAGATAAAGAGCGAACCCTAACCCCGCTGTGGAAGCGGCCAAAAGCACGAAAGCAGCTTCTGCCCTCGCCCGGTAAAAAGTCGCGATGCCGAACAGAAAACCGTACCCAAGAATCCCGATAAGCGCATCCGGCACTCCGAGAACAGTCGAATAAACGCTGCGGTTAACGATATCGCAATTAAAGCTGGCCCCAAAATCACAATAGTTAGTCTGCGAAGTGCCGTAGTGATGCTGCAAAGAGACCGACGACACAACCATTCCAGCCAACGCTAGAACGGCAATCAATTGAAACACCCGCCGCGCTGCTGACGTCATGGCAGACGGCACCCGGTCTCGTCGCCCAGGAATTGCAGATCGTGCTCGCCCTCGACTCGTGTGCCATCGGCGAAGACCCACGTAGGAAACCTTTTGATGCCAGCTTGCGTGCACACCGCTTGAATGCCCTGAGAACCTTTGATTCCGCACTCAATATAAGGCGCGTACTTAAAAGATGAACCAAATTTCTCTCTTTGATCTTCGCAGTGCGGGCACCAAAATGCGCCGTACATTTTGGCTTGCTTGGCGGTGATGCACTGGGCGAAAGCGTCCAATTTTTTATTGTGCCTGTGCCAAAGCAGATAGTACGCGGCCGCAAAAACCATCAGGATCACAATCGCAACCATCGCGTAACGTATCCGCTCTGGATTTGGCTGCGCATCCCCTTGGCGTTTCTGTTGCTTTTTTCTGCGCTCTTGTGACATATGGATAAATTTCTTATACCACGACCCGCAGAGCCGATGGCAGCACATCCAAGGTCTGGCATTGTAATGTCAGCACCTCACCGTCGACCATCACGTCCACGGGAGCATTCAGGTAGAAATCAATTCGTTTTGTGGCGCGACGCTCAGCCATCGGATGCTGAATATGCGTGCCATCGTAAAGTGTGGGCAAGTTGCGAATCAGCCCCAGCCGCCCGATGGGTCCCCAGCGCACGTATTCAATAAGTCCGTCGTTCACGTCCGCTTTGGGCGCGATCATCATGGTTCCCCCGGTGAACTTGCTATTGTTGAAAGTCAGGAAAAGGCAGGGACGCCGATCGATCTCTTCATCACCATCGACACGCAACGGGAACGGCCGGCGGCGGAGGCGAGCCAGCGAAATGAAGATGGATGATTGATAACCGAGCTCTCCCCACCCGCTGAAACGCCGCGCCCGTAAGGCCGCGACATCCGCGGCGAATCCCATGGCTAGCAGATTGATGTAGTGAAGAACTCCCTCGCCATGTCGCAATCGCAGGACATCGCAAGCTTGTGACCGTCGCGCTAGCAAGGCTTCGATCGCGTGTTCTACACCCCGATTGGTGAATTCGCGCAAGAACGAATTGCCGGTTCCCAAGGGAAGAAAAGCGAGCGTAACCGCATCGTCAGATTCGCGGCGAGGGAAAAGTCCGTTGACGATCTCATACGACGTACCGTCCCCGCCTACGGCAATGAACTTGCGAAAACCGCGTGCATAGCCATCGCGAGCCATATGCGTCGCTTGTCTCGGGCCAGTGGTTTCGACCACTTCCAGCTTTATTCCGCCTGCCCGCAAACGATCGAGCGCTTCTGGAACAAGCTGCCGGCTGCGTCCCCCAGCCGCAGCCGGGTTCACGACGGCAAGAAAAGCGTCCGTGTCGCTCACAACTCGACCACAACCGAGCGATCCAGTTTTTTGCGCACCTCTTCGGCCAGCGCGTCGCGTTTGATCTTCATAGACGCAGTTCGAGGGAAATCACTGCTGAAGACTAAATATCCGCCAATCCGTTTGAAGTCGGGCAGACGACGGTTGCGCGTCACGATCTCCTCTTTCAACGCCTCCGAGAATTCCTGATTTTGCTCCAGTCGCAGAACGAGAACCAGCATCTCGCGGCCAAGCGTCTTGGCTGGCCAAAGATAGTTCGCGGCGAAAACGCAATACTCCTTTACCGACAGCCCCTCAAAGGCAGTTTCAATGTCTTCCGGATAAACATTCTTGCCGCCTTCGGTGACGATCATATTTTTCTTGCGGCCAAAAAGCTGCAAGTGTCCATCATCGTCAAAGCGGCCAAGATCGCCGGTGATGAGCCATCCGTCAACGATCGTCTGCGCGGTTAATTCCGGATCATCCAGATAGTGCGACATCACAGTCTTGCCTCGCACCGCAACTTGGCCAATTCCGTCTGCGTCAGGACTAAGCACTCGCAACTCAACTCCGGGCAGCGGTTTGCCCACCGTGTCTGCGCGAAACGGGTTCAGGTCATTTAGCGTCAGCGAAGTGCCCGCTTCGGTCAAGCCATACCCGTTCGCAACCGGGATACCGAGATCGTAAAAAAACTGCAGCGTCGAAGGCTCCATAAACGCGCCCCCGGTGAACATTGCCCGCAGTTCTCCGCCGAAGCCTTGATGAACCTGCGCCAGAAGTTTACGACTCAAGCCAACCTTGGGCCGCCGGCGCGTAAGAGATTTATTCAGCGCCATCATTCGATCGAGCAAGAAACGCTTGCCGCCAGACAACTCTTCAAACTTCGCGCGCAGCCCGCGTTCCAGGTTCTTGAGAATCATGGGAACCAGGGAGACATAAGTGATCTTGTAGCGCACAAAAGCATCGCGCACGAACTCCGGCCGCAGAGTGCGCAGATGAACCACGCAGGCGCCGCACACGAACGGTCCAATGAATCCAACCATAAAATCGATGGCATGATTGGTCGGCAAAATACTCAGATAGCGTACCCCAGGCCAGAATGGATACCAGGCGGTCAACGCTTTGCACTGCTCCAGATAATTCTCGTGGGTGAGCACGCATCCCTTAGGACGCCCGCCTGTTCCTGATGAATAAACTATGCACGCTGTATCTTGGCGCTCTCGCATCACAAACGCAGGATCGCCCTTGCGGCGAAATTCCTCCCAGCGATAAGCACCTGCGAGATCGGCGCGCAGAGGCGCTTCTGTGACCAGCACCTTCTTGAGCTTGTGATTCTTGAACTCCGGCGACTGAGCAATCGCACGCCACAGATGGTACTCAATAATCAGAAATTCGGCTTGGCAGTGCCGCAGCAATTGCAGATGCTCGGCGGCGCTGAGTTTGTAATCGAGCGGAACCAGCACACCACCGCGATAGAAAACCGCATACGCCGAAATCAGCCACTTCGACTGATTGGTCATGATGATCGCCGCCCGATCTCCGGTTTTGAACTCAGCGTCTTCCAGAGCCCGCGCCAGAGGCAAGGCGACCTCTTTGAAATCGGAGTAGGTAAGCCGGGTCTTCTCTCGATCCCGATCGGCTTCGATCAGGCAGTTTTCATTCGGCCAGCGGTCCAACGCATCCCGCAGCGCAGCACCCAGGCAGCTGTATTGGTCGAGATTGAGCATCAGGAAAGTGAGATCACGATTGACGCGGCAACCGCCAATTGTAAATCGTGTTGCTACAAACGTGCTTGAATGCGGTCCGCCAGCGTGCGGAAATCCGATACTCCTTGCAACTCGTAATCCGGCAATTCGATGCGAAAATGGTGCTCCAACCGGGTGAGCAGATCGAGCGCCTGCAAGCTGTCAATCCCAAGCGTCTTGAAAAAGTCGCCGTCGGGCGTAAGCTCTTCACGCTGCACTTTGAAGTGCATGGCAGCGAGATTCATAATCTGTTCGAGGATTTGGTCAGTCGTTGTCATTTTTTGTGAGGCTGCGAGACAAGGAAACCACAAGCCAGTAAAGTGTCATGGCAAATAAGGTTGTGGGTCCGCGCTCTCGGCAAATTTTTTCAGCCCAGCTTCGACTGCGGGCTGCACAAAAAGTGCGCAAAAAATATCGATCTCGCGCCGCAATTCTTCATACGGAATGGGTTTGATGAATTTCTTCGCCGCAACCGCAGTGCGCCGGTCGAACTTCCCCAACTGCGCGGCGGTCGACCTCGCGACTCGCAGCGATTCACCTTCGCCCACTACTTGACTCACCAAACCGACCTCCCGTAGTTTGGCCGCATTAAAACTTCGCCCCGTGAGCAGCAGATCACGAACCACCGCATTGCCCAGATCCCGTTTCAATCGCGGAATCCCGCCGAACCCGGGAATCAATCCCAGCCGCAGCTCGGGAAAACAGAATCTCGTCATCCTATCGGCGATGATCAAATCGCAAACCAGCGCCAGCTCAAAACCACCGCCGAAAGTCACGCCGTGTGTTGCCGCGATCGTGGTCAAAGGCGACGCATCAATGGTATTCAGCACCCGGTGAATGCGCTCCAGGTAGGCGCGCACGCCAGCAACAGCTTCGCGCGGCTCCAGATCTTGGGAACGGGAAAACAGTTCGCGCAGATCGGCGCCCGCGCAGAATCCGGGTTTCATCTCGCTATAGATAATGAGAGCGTGAGCCTTGTCGTTGAAGCTTTCGAGAATGATGACAAACTGTTCGAGCTCGTCGAGCGTAAGCGAGCCAATCTCATTGCAGGGTTCGCGATGCAATGCCAACTCGATCACACCGGCCTTCAGTGTCCACGAAAGCGCCTGACCGCGAAAAGATTCCATTTAATCTACCAAGACGACAGCCCGTTTTCCTTTGTGAAACTTAGTGTCCTCTGTGGTTGACGCCTTTGATCGACCCCGACTAGGAAGCCTGGGTCACCAGATACATCTCGTCGATCTCAGTCTTCAAACGAGCCGCAATTAAGTCCCGTTTCAGCTTTCCATTTGCAGTAAGAAAACCATTCTCGATGGAAAACGGCGCCGCATAAATATGAAACGCCCTTATTTGCTTGTAATGCGGAAGGCCAGCATTCACCGCATCCAGCGCCGCCTGCACCTGCTCGCGCGTCACCGCCCCGGTCACCACCGCCGAAAGATACCCGCGCCCGTTGCCGACCAGTACCACCTGCTGCGCCGCCGGCAACTGCTGCAGCACTTCATCCTCGATCGGTTCCGGAGCAATGTTGTGACCTGATCCCAGAATAATGAGATTTTTTATTCGTCCAGCAATGCGCCAGTTCCCTGCCGCATCCACCTCGCCCTGATCTCCGGTATGAAACCAGCCGTTGCGCAAAGCTTTAGCCGTCTCCTGCGGACGGTTCCAATATTCCGGAAAAACATTTGGACCGCGCACCACGATCTCATCGTTTTCGCCGAGCATCATCTCAATCCCGCTGATCGCGGGACCTACACGCCCGGGTTCGACATGACCGGGCTCGTCCATGGTGCAGATCGCGGTCGTTTCGGTTAACCCATAAACCTGTAGCACCGGAATTCCGAGCATCATGAAATAAAGTTGCGTCTCCACGTTAAGCGGAGCCGACCCGCAGATGAGGGCTTTAAGGTTCGAACCAATCATTTTCTTACGGATGGTCGGAAACACCACCGCATCGGCCAACCTCAGCCACATGGCATCGGCAAAGCCAGCCTGTTTTTCCAGCTTGCGCATCCACGCGGCTTTGGCTCGACTGTAAATATTGAGAACGATTCCACCTGTCTTCCAAAGCTGTTCGTCCACAGCTTTACGCATGCGTTCAAGAAGCGCAGGGACGTTAAGGAAATAATCGGGAGCAACGCCACGCATCTCGCTGGCAATTTTAGTCAAGTCAGTATTAAGCGTTAGTGAACTCCCGCGCAGGAGGCAAGTCAGGAGCATGATCCAGGAACCGGCAAAACAAAACGGGAGATAATGGAACACCCGATCCTGTCCCGGTTTGTTCTCCATCAAAGCATCCAGGCGCCCTGACGTGCAGCCTAGCATGTGGCCGACATTGCCGGCTGTAAGTACAACTCCTTTCGCTTCGCCCGACGTACCGGACGTATAAATAATTGCCACCGGATCGGCGGTAGCAAGTGCTTGCGGCGGCGCAGCATCCGGGTGCCCGACCGGTTGCGACGCATGGTTGAACACATCGTCCAACAGTACCGGCGTCGGTGCCTGTGTCCAGTTCTGCAGGATTGCTTCTCGCAGTGCCGCATCCCCGCAACAAATTAACGCGGGAACGCAATCTTTCATCATAACCACAAGTTCTGTGGGGGCCTGGCGCGCGTAAAGCGGCACCACAATCATCCCCTCCGCCATGACCGCCAAATCCATCGCAACCCACCGAATACAGTTAGGTGCGAGTAAAGCAAAGCGGTCGCCGGGTTTCAAGCCTTGCGCGCGCAGAAAAGCGCGCGCCTGAGCGACCATCCTGAGTAAATCGCCGCCGTTCTGCCCAGAGGTTGGCTGGGCCTTATCGGCGCGAAGCTCTTGCAGAACGGTGGTTCCTCGCACCGCCTGAAGCTTCGCAAAAATTTCGTCGAGAAAACTCATGGAGTTATTTTCTGAGCAAAACGACGAACCGCATCAGCTATACGCCTCAGCCAGGCTATGCAATCCCCTGTTCATCGGCGGCAGATAATCCTCCCAGCCCCACTCGCCCTTGCGCGTCGGAAACTCCGGATAACGCTTCTGCACTTCCTCCTCAAAATACACACCCATACGCGCCATCACTTTCAGATTTCGCACCACAGTCCGCCCGATGCCATCGGCAATTTTCTCCCCTTCCTGGCTAAGCTTGATTAACGCCGCAAACAGCTTCGATTCCAGATTGGCATCGTCAACGTTCATCAGCAAATCCTCATGTCCCCGATCGCGCATGAGATTGCGAATGCGTTCATCCATGGTGATACCCGCCGACGGCACAAGTCCCGGCATGGAGGTCACAATGCCGTGATAGCGAGACGAAGCCATCATATGGCATGCACGCAGCACGCTCACCAATTCGTACATGTTGTAATCTTCGGAACTAAGTACGGGCACGCCGCCCAGCTTTTCTGAGATACGAGCAGCGGGACGCGCATCCAGGCGTTCTGTAGCTGCCATGATCACGAAAACCTTCTGCTGCTTGCGGAATGCGTCTGCTGCATTCGCAATCGCTGTCAGATAGTGCTCGTACGCGCGATCGGCCTCCGGTCCTGAATTATGAAAATAAACCGAACGGTAGTGACTGTCCTTGTACGCTCCCATCGCGCCGTGCAGCGCGAACTTGGCTACCGAAGCCTTCACCGGCCATTCGAAAGGATTGATCGGACACACCACCAGCACCGGCGTGCTTCCATCCCATCCAACTTCGCGCAGCGCCTTCCTGCCATATTCCGCGGGATGCGGCTCAAAAGTCCAAGCCGTATCCGTCCCCAGTTCATTGGGCACGCCGAGCTCGCGCAAGATAGTGCGCGATTCTTCGTTGCGTGTGATCACCAGCGAATTCCGGCAGTAGCGCGCACACATTTTGGCGACCAACGGGTCCATCTGCCCGGCCTCGGCTCCGTAGCCAACCGAAAGTTTGTTCTGCGCCGCGGCAATGCCCAACGAGCCAATCATCATCGTGGTCAGCGCGTTGGCAAACTTGCTCTTGAACATTGAGCCTTCGCAGGCGACCACGCCATGGTGTTTAGGCACCTCATCCGACAAAAAAGGAGGGAAGATATCGGGAAGATGTACCTGCGCGGTGTTTTCGAAATATCCTCGCGAGAATTTAGGAACCTGCGTCATCACGCTGAAGGCGACACGCTCCGCGCCCAGGATGTGACGAAGCTGCCGAAGCATCTCTTCCACGCGCACGTCCGAGCCCATGTTGCGGGTGCCATTGTATCCGGCAAACAACAGCTTCAGCTTTTCTCCCGACTGCCAGGATCGCCCTTTGCCCAGCATCCATGCGGCTTTCGACTTTTCAATAGAAGCGCTAACCCAGGCTTCGAGCAGAAAGTCCATCATGCCGCGGACCCTCCGATCTTAGCCGGCCAGTCTTGATACGGGTAGGAAAAATTTGTTTCGCGACTGAACTTCAACAATGGATAACTGTATTGCGAGAATGGCACAGGCTTGCGGCCTAACTCTGATGTGACGCGGGTATTATCGAATACCGTATTCCACACGAGATAGGGCATAAAAACCTTCATCAGCGACGCCCCGTGCGCGACCACGCCATTGCGATTCGCAAGAGTATTCACGGTGCCGGAAAAAGGCCGCTCCAGCATCGGCAAAAACACCGGAGGCCGTTTTTGTTGTGCAGCCGCCAGCGCAACCGTCAGCTCACGGAAAGTCTGCGAAGCTCTACCGGAAGACAAATGGTAGATATCGAACTGGGGAGTGTCTTTCTGATGCAGCGTAGCGATGGCGTCGGCCACGAAATCCACATTCACAATGTCGATTTGATCTTTGGCTCGAAACGGAAGCACGCGCAATCCGGCCAGAAAAACGAAAGCCTTCACCATGTCGAATTGAGTAGTTTCGGGACGGCGGCTGTCTCCCAGTACGATGCTGGGCCGGAAAATCGTGATCGGCACTTCAGGCAGCAGCTCGCGAATCATGTGTTCGCAAAACTTTTTCGTGCGCGCGTAAGGATCGTAGTCCGACCGCTCCCAATCGATCGAATTATCTTCGGTAACGACTTCGTTCTTGCGCTTTCCCGCGACCGCCACCGTGCTCACCTGGCTAAACCGGCGCAGCCCGTGATAGTGGTGCGCACGCGTGGCAAGCTGCAACACCTCCAGGGTTCCCCGAAGATTGACGTTCAAGCAACTCTTTTCCGACTTTCGATTGAGCGATGCCGCGCAGTGAATCACGGAATCGCTGGTATGAATCAAACGATCATAATCATCGCGGGCGAGGCCGAAATGCGTATCCGTAATGTCGCCGCGAAAGATTCTGATGCGCGTTTGCAGATTTTCATAGAAACGCGGAAAGCTCATGTGTAACTGCAAGGCTTGCCACAAACGTACCTCAGCCTCGCGCGCATCGCGCGCGCGCACCAGCACATTCAGCGCAGCGCCATGGTCTTGCAGAAGATTAGCGGCGACGTGTCCGCCGATGTATCCGGTAGAGCCGGTCAGGAATATCGCCACGTTGCCCCGTTTGTGCCGGTTTTGACAGTCTCTCCGTTGCTTTCGGCTTCCGCCAGTTGAAAACTGCGCGACGGCCGCGCTTCCAAAGGACGCCCCTCGATCAGCGGATAAGTCCAGCGCCGCAAAGCCGGAATGTGAATGTTAATCCAATACTCCCACCAGTCGATGCTGCGGGTGTCGTAACCGAAGGCCGCACGCTCCTCCGGAACCAACGCATAGGCCAGCTTCTCTACGTTCTCGGCCACGAAGTCATGCTCATTCAAAAGAATGAAAGGTTCGAATAGCTCGATCAGTTTTTCGACTTTTTCCAGATTGCGCTCCGCCCTCGCCAGCGGAGTCTTGCGCAACGGCAGCGGCGAGACAATACGCTGGATCGATTGAATAATCGCTTTCTGCGCCGGCGCCGACATGCGCTCATAGCGCTGCTTCGAAACGGGAATTGCGTCAAAGCGCAAACGCAGCCAGCTTTCCAGGCCTTCCAGCGCGCGATAATGTTTGCGATGGGCCAGGGACGTCAGTTCAATCGAGCGCCGCATATCGCAAGGATTTGTAACCGAAGTCGCCAACTGATAAATCGGCGCGTTCCTGCGTTCCACGATAGCAGCCGCAATCAACGTCATGCCGCGGCACACCGAGTCCACCGGGATGACGTCAAGCCGCTTGCGTTCGTTCGAAGGCAGTTGCCTAAAATACGTGCCCAGCAAATAGGAGAGCGAAGCGGAAGTATTGATGCCTTCATTCCAACCGAGAAAAGGTTTCTCCAGCGAGGTCTCGACAATCGCCGGACGCACAATCGCAATCGGCAAACCCGCTCCGTATTTGATGATCAGAGACTCCGCCAGACTTTTCGTCAGCGTATAGGTGTTCGCCCAGCCCAATTCATTGGCGCGCTTCTTCCCTGCCTCGGTCAAATAATTGCGCAGCCAGCGTACCCGATTCTTGCGAACCTGATTCTCCAGCGCCGCGCCCTTCAGATCCTTCGAAGCATGTTCTCTCTGCAGTGCCTGGCGTCGCAGTTCATCGGTGACTTCCGCGCTTTCCGCTTTTTCCGTGGCGCGTTTCACGAAGTCGTGCAGCGAGCGCCACTCCCCATCAGCATCGAAATTCGCAACCCCGGCGGGAGTGTAGTTCGGGCGCACGGCTTCACTCACTCGGCCATCTCGCGCGCCAGCCACGTAACACGTAGAAAGATGCAACAGGCCGGCATGATCCGAGCTGCGTGCAAATTCGACGATGCTGACCGCCGCGTCAACGTTCGTGGTAAGAGCGTCTCGCAGATCGGGATTAAAATCTGTCAAACCTGAACTGTTGACGATGAGATCAAGATTCTTGCGTAACGACTGAGCGACGTCCTGCGTCAAACCAAGCTCTGCCGCCGACACATCGCCTTCCACTACTTCCACGCGCTCCCGGAGAAATCGCGCCAACCCAGCTCCATACCGCTTGTACAGGGGATCGAAGACCGGTGAGTCCTCCACCATTTTTTCAAATCGCCCCAGCGCCGGGTTCGACTTCTGCCGCCGAATGAGCAAATAAATGCGGCCGATCTCCGGCAAGTCCATCAGCAAATTCACCAGCCACACTTTTCCGATGAAGCCAGTCACTCCGATCAGCAGGATGCTCTTTCCAGCCAGCGCCCCTCGCACTGAAAGCGGCCCAGACTGACGCCCGTCGTCGAAATGGACAATAGGACGCTCAAGCACCGGCAGCGGCCGCACCGCAGGAATGATGGCCGACTGCAACTTCTCGACGCCCTGCGGCCCGGAACTTAAACCAAGATCCCGCACCAACTGTTCAGGCGCACGCTTTCCATCCGGCCCAGCGCCTGTGATCCTGGCAAACAGTCCCCGAGGACGAATCACCGGATCGAGCAATCTTCCAGTTGCCATGCCGTCGCGAAATTCGAGGCGATTAGCAATCATCCACTTTGCGCCCAAATGCCTGGCCAGCGGCGACATTACGTGATCCAGTCCCTGGCTAACCAGCACCACTTCGGCGCCCGAATCGATCAACTCCTTTAACCCGCGCACCCCGTCGGGTTTCAATTGCGGCTTTAGCTTGTACTGAAAATATTCTTCGCCAAGCAAATCCAAGCGGTCGCGGCTCACTCCCCGCAAGACCGTATGAACCACGCGCGTGGCAAACACCCGATTGGCCGCATACAAGAAAGGACGCAGCAATGCCATCAACAGCACCGATCCCCGCCGCATCCAGCGTCCAAGGAACGTTTGCCCGTTCCAGGTAAAGAACGCAATCGGACGCACGGTGGTCAGCTCGAGAAGACTGCCCTCGACCCGCCAATAAACTCGCGCACCATTGGCATCGGAATTGTGATTTGGCTGTTTCAAGTTCTGCTGTGTCCCCGAGACTGAGGCGTCCGAACCGCTTTCCTCATTGTGGGCAGACGATCTATTGTAAACAATAGCTGCAAAAGCACGAAGTTAAGAGAAGCAACCATAGTAAATAGGCCGAAATATAGACCGAGGCATCGATCACCCAGGAACGGGTGGCCCATCCTAACGTCGGCTTTTCGACGTTAGGGTGGGGATTCCTGCCCTCGCCGGAACCCGGCTTAGGAGATGGTCTCCTGGCTGGCTAGCCCACAGCGGCGTGACCTGTTTCTGGTGGTATTCGAGGAAGTCCGCCAACGTTATGGCTTCGTGGTCGTGGGCTATGTCGCCATGCCTGACCATATTCACCTCCTGATCAGCGAGCCGGAAAAAGGCGATTCGCTGGTGATGCAGGCGCTCAAACAGGGCTTCTCGCGCCGTGTACTGAAGTCGCTGCGCAAGAGTCAGGTTGCGGCGCAGCAAGGATCACGTGAGGCCGGCAGCGAGCACGTGTGGCAGCGACGCTTTTATGACTTCAACGTGTGGACGGCAGGCAAGCGAGTCGAGAAGCTGCGCTACATGCACCGGAATCCAGTAGCGCGAGAGTTGGTGGAGGAACCGGAGCAATGGCCGTGGAGCAGTTATCGGAGCTATGCTTTCGGGGAAGAGGGCGCGGTGCGAATCAATCAGTGGGGCGAGGTCAAGATGAAAATTCCAGCGCAGGCGCATGAGTTCCCACCTTTACAAAAAAGGTAGGTCGGCCAGCCGCGGTTGAAGCTAAGGTCTGACCTCCAACACCATACCGACGGTATAAGTACCGCCCTGGTAAGTCGTGCCATAGAGGCTGCCGATAGCATCGATGATCACTCCATTGGGATAGAGCCCGTCCCTGCCGTTGTCTTGGAATTTATGCAGCACCTTTTCCGTCCAGCCCCCGCCCGCTGTGGGTGTCAATTCGAATAGCATCCCGCATCCGTCATAAGGACCGTTGCTCTGGCATTTCCCGGACCACTCGCCCGCACTCCGTTGTGCCATAAAGATTGCCGGAGGTATCGAAGACCAGAGCGGACTCGGGACCTGCCCCATCTCTGTGGTTGAACTTATGCAGTACTTTTTCGCTCCAGATTCCATCCGCTCTGGGCTTCAACTGGAACACCATCCCGCACCCGAGTGTGTAACTACATTCAAAATCTGTGCTGCCGCCGGAGTAAGTCGTGCCGTAGAGATTGCCAGAGGCGTCGAAGATCAGGCCCGCGGAGGGATTTGCCCCGTCCCCGCCGTCGAAACCCGTGAAGCTGTGCAGCACCTTTTCCTTCCAGCCTCCGCCCGCGCTGGGCGTCAGTTCGAAGACGGTCCCGCAGCCGTACACGCACTTACGATAGGAATCTCCTCCGTCGGAGGTCGTGCCGTAGAGATTGCCGGAGGCATCGAAAACCACGGCACCAAACGGATAGCTTCCATCAGTACAGCCCAACTGGCCACAAAAGCTGTACAACACGGTCTCGGTCCAGCTTCCGTCAGGGTTGGGGGTTAATTCGAACACTGTTCCGCCATAAGACTCGCCAGCATAAGTGCCGCCCTCAACTGTCGTGCCGTAGAGATTACCGAGATTGTCAAAGATCAGGCTGCCCCAAGAGAGGGACCCGCCGTTGGGATTGTTGCCGAAGTTGTGCAGCACTTTCTCGCTCCAGCTCCCATCCGCAACAGGCGTCAACTCGAACGCGATACCACCGCCGTAAGCGCCGCACGACCCAGTTGTGCCATAAAGATTGCCCGAGGCATCGCGAACCAAGCCGGCGTAAGGATTGCAGCCGTCACTCTGGTTGTAGCTGAAGTTATGCAACCTCTTTTCCGCCCAGCCACCGCCTGCGTTAGGGGTCAACTCGAATACTGTGCCGCCGCCACTATCGCCGCCCGTGACTGTCGTGCCGTAGAGATTGCCAGAGGCGTCAAAGATCAGGCCGGCCATCGGACCGCCGCCATTCGCGCCCTTGCCGAGGTTATAGATAACCCGGTCTGGAACTGTCGCCCAAGCACTCGTCAGAAACAGGGTCACCATAAGACTCGCTAGAATCGCTGGCGATCCAATGGAGATTCTCTTTGGTCGCATGAGTGATCCTCCTCGTAGGCCGCGTGCAATGCGATGCAAACTTGCGTTGGTTGTCGATGTGACCGTGTATCCCCCGCCCCTTGCAAACAGCGCAAGGAGCGGGGCACCCTCAGGAGCAGGCTGTTACGGCACCTTATTGATGTAGCACGGGCCGTTGGTAGCTTGGGCTGGTGGAGTTGGCGGCGTAATCCATGGTGGATCGTCGAAATCGAAGAACTCCGTCATATCCATTTGCGCAGCGTCGCGGTGGTTGAGTGGCTGCAGACCGTAGCGAGTTTCGATGAACTTCAGGATCGCAGTCGTATCTGCAACGGTGTGCGAAACATAGTTCTGTTTCGTGAACGGCGACACCACAATCAAGGGCATGCGGTAGCCGGTAAAGACAAAGTCGCACACCGGCCCAGTCTGCGGTGGATAGCAGACATCGGTTGGACGCAAATCCAGCGGCTTAATGCCATCCGGACTCACCGCTGGCTGCGGCGGAACGTGGTCGTAGACGCCTCCGAACTCGTCGTAGGTGAGAATGAACACCGAATCCTGCCACGAACTGCTGGTCATCAGCCCGTTAATGAGCGAGGAAACATACTTCGCGCCCGACTGAATGTTGGTCGGCGAGTCATCGTAATCCGATGGATGCTCGTCAAGACCTACATCCGAGGCTTCTTCGATTTCGCCCACTTGGGGAAGCGTACCGTTCTGCAAGTCGGTGAAGTATTGCGATATCGGCACAATGTTGTTCGGATATTTGGTGGGAATCGTCTGACCCCAGGCAAAAGTCTGGACGCTGCTCAGCATCAACAGGCAAGCTGGGTCGTAGGGCGGGCCAGTACACACGTTTCCGGGATTGACGTAGATCTTCCAGGTAATCCCGGCATCTTGCAAAGCTTCGAAAATCGGCGGAGACGAGAGCGGTCGATCAGTTCTCTTAAGAGTATGAACATGTCCCTGCGAAGTCGCGCCGTCCAGGTAGTTACGATTTACCGGAGTCCGGGTCATCACCGGAGAGAACCAGCGGTCCGAGGTGGCGAAAGCGGTCGCCATGAAATAGTAGTAGTTGACGTCGGAGCTGTCGTAGTAACCCATGCTGCGAATGCCGTCGGTATCGTAGAAACCTACGGTTCTTGCATAAATAGCAGAGTCCCAGACAAATCCATCCAATGTTGCGTCCGCAGAAAGTGGATCTGCCCTGTTCCGGTCTCTAAGGCTCGCGCTCCATTCATCGCCCGGATTCTCGATGCATTCGGTAATGAACTTGTAAGACTGAATCTGCGGACTGTCGGCGTCGATTTTGCAACCGGAGTAGTTGGGATCACAACCGGGATTGGTGGGCGGAGGTCCGTACAGAGGTGGAGGCCCTGAAGTCGGATTGAACTGGGGCAATCCGTCGAGCGACTGATCCGCAATACCGTTCGCCGCCCAATAGGCGCGCATGGTGCCAAAATAGTGATCGAAAGATCTATTTTCCTGCGCCATGTAAATAATGTGATTGATTGAGTTAAGACCCTGCGACACGTTGAAGCCCGCATTGACTTGTTCGCTGCTGTTGAGTGTCAAGACGCAGGTTGGATTTGTGCCACTGCATCCGCTGCCCGACCATCCCGTGAAATATGAACCCGTAGCCGGAGCCTCGGTCAGAGTGATCTGAGTTCCACCCTTGAAGCTGGCGCCACACGTAGTAGGACAACTGATTCCGGCAGGGCTGCTCGTAACCAGGCCGCTTCCTGATACCACCACCGTCAACGTCGGGTTGCTTTGCGTGACGTTGAATGTCGCCGTCACTTGCTGACTGGCAGTGAGGGTCAAATTGCAAGTGGGGTTACTGCCGCTGCAACTGCCTCCCGTCCAGCCCACGAAATATGAACCCGAAGCCGGAGTAGCCGTGAGAGCTATCTGAGTTCCGCTCTTGAAGCCGGCTGTGCAGGTTGAAGGACAGCTGATTCCCGAAGGATTACTCGAAACTGAGCCGCTTCCTGATACAGACACGCTCAGCGTAGGGTTGCTTTGCACGATGTTGAACATCGCGGTCACTTGCTGACTGTTGCTAAGGGACACGACGCAAGTCGAAGTGCTATTGCTGCACGCGCCGGACCAACCGACAAAAGTCGAGTTCGCCGCAGCGGTCGCGGTGAGCGTCACCTGTGTAGCCGGAGGAAAAGTTGCGCTGCACGTCGATCCGCAATTGATGCCGGCGGGATTGCTTACAACTGATCCCTGCCCAGTTCCGGTCAGGCTGACGGACAGCGTAGGCAAATCGCTGAACGTAGCGGTGACAGACTCATTACTGGTCAATGTCATGGCGCAAGTGCCGGAGCCGCTGCAGGCGCCTGACCATCCCGCAAAAAAAGAATTGGACATGGCAGAGGCGGTGAGCGTGACCTGGGTTCCGCTGGAAAAGTCCGCGGTGCATGAGTTACCACAGGTGATGCCTTGAGGGTTGCTGCTGACGATTCCCGCGCCCGCACCGGCGGCTTTTACACTCAGTTGAATGGATGGCGGCGTAGCCGCTGTAGGCGTTGAAGAAGAAGTGGACGCGCTGCTCATCCCTCCACCACAACCGGAGAGAACCAGGCACAAAGCAGCCAGGATGCAAATTACGGCACAGTCCCTGAGCCAGAACATGGGCGCACCTCTCTTTTTACTTTACTTTCTATCCCTGAATCTTTACTGGGTTCTCCAGGACTTTCTACGGGCGACGGCTTCGATGGCACGAAATGAATTTGGGTTGCTTGGTGGACATTGGAAGCACGCCTCGGATTTGACACGGCGAAGCTAGTAACGTTCTTGGAGGTTGATAAGTTGGCGTCGGATTGACTAATGAGGTTACCGACTACGGATGCTAAGTCACACAATTAACAGCGGGTTATAAGAACATAGGTTCCGTTCTGTTTGGGTATCCGGCCAATGTACTTGTCAGACCTATCCTTGAACCTTGAGTTCCGCGTACCATACGACCCAGTTCAGATCAAAGACCTATTTCGCGTTGGGTCGTGTGGTTTTCCGTACCAGCCGGTTTTAAACAGTCAAATTCTGCGTTGTTGTTGGAATGAGCAAGCCAGCTCAAAAGTAAGGCTCGCACATTGAGCGTGAGCTGTGAGCTGAATCCGATCCAAACTGCGCAAACAGACTGGCCTTGCTCTGTGGGGTTCTTGTGTTGGGCTTTAGGGGTGGAAGTTCAAAAATCTTGCAATGGGGAGTTGCAATGGTTCTCAACTCTATAGTTCGTAACTGGCAGCGCAGACCTTACGGCGCAGGCGTCAGATGCCTGGCGACCTTGCTTTTTCTTTGCATCGTTGTCCCTGGCGCTTTTGGTACGGGCGCAGGAAAGTCGAATGTTCCCTGCCAAGGCACAACGATTTCGCCGACCGATGACATCGTCAGCATCATTAATAACGGCAAGCAAAATCAGACTTTTTGCATCGAGGGTGAACATCGCATTACTTCGCCTATTAATGTCCGGTCCGGACAGTCGCTCATCGGCACGACCTCGGATTCCCGAATCAGCGGCGCCGTAGAGCTTACTCCGTGGCAAGCGACTTCTACTCGAGGCGTCTATTACTATGACGGGCCTCATGCCGCGATCCACCCGCATCAGCAAACCAAATTCTCCGAGCACGGCGCCAATGTTTGTTATTGGGTCACGACGTATGAGGACGATCTTTTTTTCCGTACCAACCCGACCAACGACCAGCGCATTATGCGCGTGTTGAGCCAGAACGAGGTTGATCCAACTCAAAGAGTTACTACTCAGGGACAAGCGGTCACGGCTGGTGAAGCTGGCCGCTTCTTCTTCGACTATGCCAATCAGCGGATTTATGTAAGTTTGCCGGATGATCAGGATCCCAACACTGCCACCGTGGATCTGTCGGTGAACTTCAAAGGTTCGAATAATATTGTGATTTATGGGCCGGGACAGGACAACGTCAAGCTGCAGAATTTATTCATTGAGAAGGCAATGGATTACGGGCTGTTCGGCGGACACTCATGGACTCTGCAAGACATGACCATCCGCTTTATTCACGATGCGGGAGCGTTTAACATTTTTGGCCAGGCCGGCGGCCCCGCGACCATCGACGACACCCTGTTCACGAACAATGGCCGCACCGCCCTGAGTGACGGTTTCACTTCGAACCTCGTCATTACCGACAGCGAAATGTCGTGGAACAATATTGCCAATTTCCGTTCCACGACCGGGCAACCTGGCAGCGGCAAGTGTGAAGGCTACAACGATGCTGGAGCCTTCCACATCTACAACGACATTGGCAGTTCATCCAAGCCAGCGGTCACTATCAATAATCTATGGAGTCATGACAACATCGGCGACGGCTTGTGGTCGGATGGAGGGTCACAATATCTGCAGATCACCAACTCCACCTTCAACGGCAACGAACGCTACGGCTACCTGCATGAAATCAGTTGCCAGATCCAGTTCGCTAACAACACCATCTACAATAACGGCTATTCTCTGAAGAATCCCGACATTACCGGTGGAGGAGTGGACGTCAGCGATTCGAATTTAGCCACCTTCAGTTCGAATCTTATCTACGATAATTATCCTGGCTTCGCCTTTCATCTCAGTTTTCAGGAAGCCCATCCCAACATGAATCTCAATAAATGTCTGGGAGCGAAGAATGAAAATGACACCAGCAATTCGCTGAAGAACAATCACGTCTTGAGCAATACGATTTACAGTTGTTCCGGCGAAACTGCGATTGGAAAAGTATGGGGCCCGGGGGGAACGCTGAACTCGCGCGGCAATCAGTACCAGTCGAACCACTACCACCTCGAGGATTCCACTTCCGACTGGTTTTCAGATGCCACCGAGACGGATAATTATGTGCCTCAGGACTGGAACTCGTGGCAAAACGGAAACCACGACACACAGGGTTCCCTCGCGGTTGGCTGTAAGCATGACTAGGGAATGCACGGTAAATCCAATCTTTGTTTGAAAAACGGTGGATTTCGGAGGATTGAGATCCGCCGGGTTCTGCATCTGCGTGGCCTCCCAAAGCAATCATGGTTACTTCCGATATGTTTTGGTCAACTAACTTTTTAGCCAAGATAAAACTCGACCGAATTACGGGCATCCAATCTAGCAACAATTACTCTGGCGATGGGTTTAGGAATAGCTATGGATTCGTTAATGGATAAATTCGCATTAAAATATCGCGCCATTGTTTCCTCCTTTTTGGCGAGTTTCCTGCTCCTGGCTGCGGGATGCGGAGGGGGCAGTTCTAACAGCACTTCCACTACCCCCCCTCCTCCACCTCCGCCTCATTCCGTTGGGGCGAGCGTGGCCGAAAATACCGAGACGGCTATTGTCTACGTTGACGGCACGGCGGGAAACGACAACAACAACGGATCCAAGAACTCTCCCTTTCAAACCATCAATAAAGCGCTGGCGGTGGCGAACGCCAACAACCAGGGTAACGTCGGAACGCAGATCAACGTCAACCCGGGCATTTATAGAGAGCAACTGAATTTTCAAGTTTCTCAGACGAGTTCTCCTTTCACTCTGCAAGCGACGACTGCCGGCACCGTCTTCGTCTCTGGAGCCGATTCTCTTCCTGGCAATACCTGGGCAGTTTCATCTTTCGGTGCGAATATTTACACCAACTCTTCGACGCCCAGTTACATTTTTCCCGCATGTTCTGCGCCAGTGGGATGGCCTCCAGTGCCTCCCGTCCTGTCGAGAAGAGAAATGGTATTCGTCAATGGAGTCAGGCTTAATCAAGTGATGTTCTCCAATGAATTGCAGCCCGGCACGTTCTGGGCTGACGCTGAGGTAACGAATCAGATTTATCTTTATCCGCCCGCCGGAACCAACATGCCCGAGGCGGATGTTGAACTGGCAACCGCATCGCGCAGCCCGCTTATGAGCCCAAACGGGGTCAACAACTTCGTAATCCGCGGAATAACCTTCGAATATGACAATTCCTGTACGCAGCAGGGACTTCGCCTTACCAGCGCCACCAATGTTTTGATCGATAACGATCAGTTTTTGTGGAATAACTCGATGGGCTTTGGACTGTGGGACGGCGCTGGCCCTACGGAAAATGTCACGGTTCAAAATAGTATTGCCAATCACAACGGACAAATCGGATTTGGAGGCAATGAGGTAAAGTACGTTCTCTACCAGAACGACCAAAGCTCTTACAACGGCTGGCGCGGAGCGCTGGGAGCCTTCTATGAAGTCGGCTTCGACGGCTCCTACTTCTTCCTTTACCACAACAGCAATTTCAATAACTACACTTCCTACTACAACGAGAGCAGTGGCGTGCATTTCGATACCGACAACGCAAGCGATCAAGTCACGGGATTGCAATCGAGTGCAAACAACCTGGAAGGACTGTCCATTGAAGCCAGCGAAGGTCCATTCTCTGTCCAAAACAGCTCCTTTTGCAGCAACTCGCTCGATCCATCGAGCAAGACGGGAAACATAAACGTTGATGATTCGTCTTATGTGACGCTGACAGGAAATACCTTCTATAACGGCGGGCCAGAGCAGATTTTTATTGAGGGGGACGGCCGCGCAGGCACGAACTGGGAGCAGCCGGGCGTTCCTATAATGCGCTTTAACCAGAACCTATCGGAGACCAACAATACTTTTACCGGGACCGCGAACCAACTCGGGTTCTCCACTTACTACAACACTAATCCCTCCTGTTCAGTTGCCGTTAGTAATATGTGGCAGACGTTTGAGAGCACGTTCACATCCCAATCCAATACTTGGGGAGACACTGCCGCCACAAATTCAGCCTATCCGTTCTTCCAGGTCGCTGCCTTAAACGGTACGGTTCCACTCTCCACGTGGCAGAGTCCGCCCCCCCAAGGAGTCGGGCAAGACAGCAGTTCGACATTCGTGCCAAACGCTTCTGCTCCGTCACAGTGCACGAGCATTCCTAGCCCAGACATTGCCGATTTCTGGCTGGTGCTCGGGCCACGGGGAGGCGCTGCCGCTATCGTTCCCCAAGCTGGGGGACCAGCCATAAATGTGCCCATCGCTCTTTTCTCGTTGGGCTTCACCGGAAATATTTCTCTGAGTTTTGACGCGACGCAAGCGGGAGGATCACCGGTTGCCGGGGTATCGGGAACCTTTAGTCCGCAAAGTTTGCCACTTGCTCCTGGCGCGCCGCTGACTCCGGTCACAAGCACTTTGACGGTCACGACGACGACTGCAACGCCGGACGGTTTTTATCCACTGACGGTGACTGCGACCGATGGCGCAAGTCTAACTAGAACAGCCACATTTTTTCTGCAGGTTGGTTCGCCCACTGCGCTTCAACTTTTGGGCAGTACGGCAATCAAGGCAGGAACCTGCGCAAGATATCAAATTCACAGCGTGGATTCAGAGGGCGACCCTTCGGATGTGCTCAGCGCTACCTATCTGAGCGTTAGCGGTGAGGGTTCGGGACAGTTTTATCAGGATGCAACTTGTACCACCCCGGTTAAATTCACTTCCATCAATCCTGGCTGTAAAGCCGGAATTGTGATCCCCGATGGAGACTATTCACCGCACTTTGCCGGAACCGGGAATATTTGGTTTATGGATCCAACCGTTCAAAATCTGAACTTAACCATCAGTGATGAAGCCAACGTGCTCAAACCTGCGGTGGCTGCTATCCAGGTTCAATAATTCATTTCAGACATAAAAATGCCTCAGGCGCTCGAAGGAACCGGGCGCCTGAGGCAGGTTGACTTAGTTAACAATTAGCGTGACATTCAGCGGATGAGCTGCCGTATTGCCACCATTAGTGCCTGCAGTTCCGGTTGCGGAGAGCTTTATTTGATAAGTCCCAGCCGCCGTACCGCCGGTGCCATTCCCGCCAGTGTTCCCAGCAGTGCTGGAACCGCTGCCGCAACCCACCAGCCCGATGATCATCGTTAGGGCGACAATCAGCAGGATAATTCCCAGGGTGCGGCGGTTGCGTTTCTTCCACTCTCCGGCGAGCACCATACCCAGCATGCCTACGCCAGTGAGACTCGCCCAAAGATTCGGATCGCTATGATGCTGCTGCACATCCGGCGCTCCGATCACCATGCCGGTGGGGCCGGCGGTATTGATGGTCAAAGTGGCCTGGGTTTTTCCCGCGGCTATTGTTGCCGTGTTGCAAGTGACGCCGGTGGGCAGGCCGCTCGGGCAAGCGATCGTCACTGAGCCGTCGTAGCCGTATGTCGGGTCGAGCGTAATGGTGTAGCTGGCAGCGCTGCCAGGATTTACGGTCTGGGTCGTCGGAGCAGCCGCAAGGGTGTAATCCGGCAGCACGACAAACTGGCTAAAGGCTGTGGAGGCGCTTCCCGTAAAGTTTGTGTCTCCTGGATATTGAACTGTAATGCTGTGCATTCCAATCGCCAGGCTGCTGATTTGGAAGGTGGCCACGCCATTGGCATTCAATGTCGCCGATCCCAAAGCAGTAGCGCCATCATTGAAGGTGACCTGGCCGGTGGGAACAAGAGTATCGCCAGGGAAAGTGGAAGTAACGTTCGCGGTTAGGGTGACGAGTTGTCCAGGGGTCGCGGGATTAGCCGAAGACGTGGGCGTACCCGTTGAGCTGGCGACCTGTCCGATCGCTTCGACCAGTACAGTGGAAGTAAACGGTACATAATTGGAATCTCCGCTGTACTGGGCTGTGATGTTGTGCGACCCAGGCAGCAGTGCGCTGGTGCTGAAGTTTGCCACATTAGCATTCAGCGCTACCGGCAATCCCAGCGGTGTAGCACCGTCGAGGAAGGTCACGGTACCCGTCGGCGTGGCAGTCACACCGACCACCTTAGAGCCGGAGACAGTGGCAGTGAAATTCACCGAAGCGCCGGCGGCTGAATGCGGAGCAGAGGATTGCAGCACCGCAGCGATTCCGCTGGTGTTGAGCAGCACGTTTATTCCGGAGAAGGCAGCTGCATTTCCGGTTGTAACTACATCGACTACGCCGTCACCGTTGACATCTGCGAGCGCAATGTCAAATGCGCGGTGGCCCGCGGCGAACTCAACCGGAGGATCAAATGTGCCGCCGCCCTGGTTATAGAGAATACCCACCGTGCCAAACTGTGTGTTGGTATAAACCAGATCCAGATAGCCGTCGCGGTTGAGATCAACGATCTTCACGTAGCCGGGGTTTGGATCATCGAAAGCCGGGTTCTGCAGGGTGGAGGCAAGGAGTGTAGCTGGCTGGAATGTGCCATCGCCGTTTCCGAAGGCGACTGCGATTCCCTGCTGGAAGTTGGTTTGGTCCTCGATGGTGACCGCGAGGTCAGGAATGCCGTCGCCATTCAGATCTCCAATGGCGGCCGCGTAGGGGTTGTTCATGACGGCAACGTCAGCTTCTGACTGGAACGTACCGTCTCCGTTGCCGAGTAGCACGGCCACAGCAGTTCCGGGCGCAGCGTTGGTTCCGTAGAGCGGAACCAACAAGTCCAACTTACCATTACTTCTTAGAGCCGCTGCGCTGATTTCCGTGGCAAGCACGGAGAGTGGGTAATTGACAGGCGGAAGGAACTTGCCGGTCCCATCGTTGAGCAGTATGGCTACGTCCGCGGACGTGCCGCTGTAATTGTTCACCACTGCCAGATCAGGCCAACCGTCGCCATTGAAGTCGCCAACCACAACGCCAAGGGCGCTGCGGGTAGAATCCGTGCTCGATTGCCCGGTTGTATAAGTAGCTGGCGTCTGAGTGAAGGTGCCGTCGCCGTTCCCGGTAAAAATCTCCACCACTCCGCAGGGCTGACTAGTGCAACTGATCAGGTTTGCGCTATTGGTAGCGACCACGTCCAATTTGCCGTCCTTATTGAAATCCGCCACCGCGACGAATTGCAATATCGTCGAACCTGGCGGATTGTACGGCGTGCCCGTCTGCATGCCACCATTGGCATTGGCAGAAGTCGACCCTGAAAGAAAGACTGTAATGCCCGTAGCCGCTGTGTTATTAAAGTCGCCGGTAACAATGTCCGGGATGCCATCGCCGTTGAAGTCGCCAGAGGCGATGCCGACTCCATTCGGATGGAAGCCACCTCCCGATGCGGCATAGTAGTTGAGCGCTGACTTGAAATTGCCGTCGCCGTACCCCTGGAGATAGATAAAGCTGAATTCCAGATCAGAGACCATTACGTCGGCCTTGCCATCATTGTTGAAGTCATCGACGATGGCCTGCGTTTTTACATTTCCACCTGTGGCATAGCCGATCGAGGATGCCACACCGGCGTCCTGCAGATTCCCGTCGCCGAGGCCGTCGTTAAGCAGGACTCTCACGTTGCCAGGTTGCGTGGTGACGCTCACTACGTCTTTATATCCATCGTTGTTGACGTCGGCGATGGTCACCGCTTCTGGCCGGATACCGACGGGATAGTATGTACCCATGACACCGGCTCCGCTGCCGAACCTGCCATCAGGCGTGTTGATATACGCCGTTAACTTATCCTGAAGAAGGTCTGCCGGGTTGCAGTTAGCACCGGCACTGACAAGGTCGATTTTGCCGTCGTTATTCAGATCGCCAGCAGCGTCGAAGCAGGAATCATACAGACCGTCGGGAGTGAATAAAGTTACTGGCGTAGTAAAGCCAGTACCCGTGCCAAAGAAAACTTCGTCTTGGTTGGTCACAGCATCGGTAGCGGCGAAGTCCAGAATCCCATCACCATCGAAGTCCGCGAAGGCTACGTCTGCGTTAGGAGAGATCGGCGGGCTAAAGGAAGCCGGAGTCAGGGCGTTGAAAGTTCCATTACCATTTCCGGTTGCAGTCAAGATTTTGCTGTTTACGCCGTCGGCAATCACTATGTCGAGAAATCCGGTGGTTACATCCTTGTAAAGCGTGCCCCACGTGATGTGGCTCGGACTACCCAACGCAGTCGCCCCCTGCGAAGTAAAGGTCCCATCGCCGTTGCTTATCCATACCTCGTAGGTTGCTGACGATCCCAGCACTCCTTGATGGCCCATAACAAGGTCATCTTTGCCGTCGCCATTGATATCGCCGACCCAAATAGGGTCCGCGGCAATGGCAGTAGTAGCCGTTAGTTTTGGCGCCTGAAAGGTGCCATTCCCATTTCCCAGTACCACCGAAATCTGGTACACAGCGCCTGGGGTCCGTACCACGGTGGCAGCGTCCCTGTTCCCATCGCCGTTGAAATCGCCTGATACCGGCGGGAAATACGTGGTGTTGTCGTACCCGCCTGCTGGAATCTGCTGCGCGCTCAAGAAACCTATGTTGCTGACCGGTCCCGGAGTTTTGAACTGCGCGGAAAACTTGGTGCGAGCGCTGCGTTTGCTTGCGGTGGATGCGTGCGCGCTTACAGATGCAAAGCTGCACACGGACGCCAAGACTACGACAACAACGAGAAGACAAGCTGTGCGTTTATTCATACGGATTGAAGCTCCATTTTGAGGCGTTTTTTCGCTCTGCTTCTGGATAGCCTTCCCAGGCCATTTCAAAGGCTGGGTCGGCGGCGGTTGGACAGTCTGGGAATTTCTATCCAATTCAGGGCCGAAGTGTAGCGTGGATATTTGGCTATTGGAATGGCCCGAACGTACCCTTTAGTAACTATCTAGAGGACACCAAAGTTCCACCCCGCACTGAGCGAGAAGCTCTTCCGGGCACCTAACCCATATCTTCGGCGCGCTCTAGGAGTTCCCGTGTGGCAGATTACAAAGTGAAGGATGCCCTTTAAGCGAGCAGGCGGCGGACTGTGTTTTCGACTGTCGACCAGGCATTAGAGCGAGGATCGATCAAATCGAAATGTCCCGCGGTTGATACCTCGGTGTAGTGCACATCTTCTCCGCGCTTCTTCTTTTGTTCGGTGTATTGACGGCTGAAGTACGAGGGGACGATGTCGTCCCCTGCCCCGTGAATTAGCCATTGTGTCGTTGCGTGGTTGATTGCCAGCTGCATGGGGTCGGCCTCATGATAATGCTCCGGCACCTGAGTCGGTTTGCCTCCGAGAAACTCGGCTACCGCGTTGTCGCTGAGATGTTGTTCCCAGGCCTGCTGCAAATCGACCACGGCGGCTAACGACACTACGCGCATGAGTGACGATTCATGCGCGGCCAGACAAAGGGCGAGTTGTCCGCCCGCGGAATGGCCAATCACCAGCAGTTTTGTTAAGTTGAAGTCGTATCGTTTCGCAATTTGCGGCAGATAACGATAGGCGTTGCGAACGTCCTCGAAGGTGCCAGGCCAGCCTCCGCCGGGATTGCCAACGCGGCGATATTCGATGTTCCAAGTGGCTATGCCTTTCGCGGTCAGGGCCGCGCAAAGATGTCCGGCGTGCAGAAGATTGTATTTGGCGCGCCAGAAACCTCCGTGAATGTTCATCACGACGGGAAATGGTCCTTTGGTCTTGGGCAAACGGAGGTCGGCAAATTGATTGGGGTCGGTGCCGTAGGAAAGATGAACATCGGCTGGAGGCGGCGGGAGGGTGAGAATGTCTTCCGAGGACATGAGCATTCCAATTTAACCACAGAAAAAAGTCGCCACGGATTCCACGGATCAAGAACCAGGAGAATCTGCGACTAATTCCACGACTGTGCCATCTCCCCAGCCGTATTTCTTGCAGGAAAGATCGGCGATGGTTTGATGCAGTTTGGGCTCGGCGACGCGGTCGATCACGCGGCCACGGACAGCCATAGCCTCTCCGGCGATTCGAATACTTGCCGTCGGATTGGCCTGGAGATTCTGCAGCCAGTGGGAGGTGGAATACTCGGCGATGAGATAGAAATGTCCACCCCATTGCTTGAACCAGATCTCGATTTCGCGAGGCAGACCACTCTTACGGCCTCGAGTGGTGAGATAAAGGTACTGCTCGCGGTCGAGATCACTGTCCTTTAAGTTTGAGTTTGGATTTGTTTTCTTCAAGGAATTCGCGCAGCTTGTCGGCCGACTCCAGCAGACGGGTCCACTGTTCGTAATACAGCGTGACAGGAAAGCGGCCCAGGCCGTAAACACTCACTCCGCCTTTCTCACTGACGCGGAATTCCATGCTAGCAGTGCGCCGGGGCCCCTGCTTCTCCAGTTCAGCTAAGCGAGCTTTCAGTTCTTCATAAGTTGGTTCAGCCATTTTCTTACCTCGAACTAGTGTGATTAATCCATGATAGGGATTGGGCGGGAATTCGTCGAGGGGAGTAAGAAATTAATGGGCGAGAGCAAAACTTGCTGGAACAATCTGCGCCTGCCTCGCGCATACGATAGAGGATTTGCCATCTGCGTTCGAACGCCAGTGATAGCCGGAATTTCGGCACTGCCGACTACGTATGGGCAGTTACCTTAGAAGCACAAACCGGAATGCGCGCGGCTCATGGATTCAAACCAGTTCCGCTAGCTGGCCTGCCAATTCTTCGGCCACTCGCGTGCATAGCCAGATTCCGCTCATCGCAAAACTGAATATTCAGGAGAAGCGGCATGCTTCATAAATGCGCCAATCCAAATTGCACCAGCCCCTTCCGCAATCTGAACCAGGGAAAACTTTTTCTGGTGGACACCCCGCTCGCAGCACCGGAGTCTAAGCGAACGAGATGGAAAGTACAGCCCAGAAGCCGCATCGAGTACTACTGGCTTTGCGATCCGTGCTCGTTCTCGCTAACCCTGTCTTACGAGAAAGGACGCGGCGTGGTCGCCGTCCCGTGGCTTGGGGGTGCGAAGAAAATGCCGGCATCGGCTGTAGAAATTGTGAAGTCGCCGAACCCCGAAAGTGTCCGAAGCGAACTGTCCGCCTGAGAAGGATAGAAACATGGAAAACCTAAAGATGCAGGAGTGCACTATTTGTGGGGATGAAAAAATGCCCGGACAAATATGGTTCCTGATTGCCGAAAGCCACTGGGAAGACAAACTGCAGATTCTGGAATGGCGGGATGAATTGGCCAAACGACAAGGAATCTATGGCGTATGCGGGGCCGCACACGTGGAGGAAATGGTCATCCACTGGATGACAACCGGAAGCCTTAACTATCCGTTCGCCACGGTCGGACAGAAGCGTGGAAGACTCACACTAAAGCGCGGGTCATTTCTGCCGGTGGTTGAGGAGCCCGATACCAGGGGGGCGCGCCAGATCGGGGAACTGGCGATCGATCCGGAGTGCGTGCGGCGGGCGTTGCGGGAAGATCCGGAGTCGCTACGAGTGATCTTGGACGAACTGGTGCGCGCGCTGGAGCGGGAGACGACAGGTGTAACCGCACGGCTGGAGTCAGCAGACGCGATGTCGTACGGCTTTCCCAGAGAAATTTGAGGCTGTTTAAACGATCAGGACTTCATGAACTTCTTCCAGGCCTGCCAATCGTGAGAGATCGCCTCTTGCATTTCTTTGGCTGCAGTGTACAGCCAATTCGGCTTAAGGCGGCTCAGGTGTCGCCGGATATATTTCTGAGCATCTACTGTGCCCAGATGAATGTTGGCTGTTTCCCAGCCCATGGCAGAAAGGAGTTTGAGTTCGTCGCGGTTGGTGGGAAGAACGTCTAACTCGATACGGGAGCAGTGAGGAGACAAACGACGGACGATCCAGCGTCCGCGCAGCCGGACAAAGGGATCGGGGCAACGAACCGCCCGGCTGATGATGGCTTGATAGAGGATCTCCGATGGACCCTCGTCGCCCTTTGCCCAGTAAACAGAAGATGGTACCAGCGCCTTAGCCTCGCGGGCGATTTTTGCGCCGTTGCATAGGGCGATCGCAACCAGGCGGATGTGGCCCAGGCTTCCGAGACCCGCGACCCTGCGGACTGTCTTGTAACTCAGTCCGGGTTCTGGCATGAGATGTTCGAGAGCTTCCCGGGCGCTCACGGAAACTTCGCCGGCAGCTCGCGGCAAGGCGTCCATTCTTTGCCAAAAATGGATAGGGTCGCGCAAGATGCCAGTAGCGATCTGGCGGAGCCAGGTGTTCTCTTCTTCGAGAACAAAGGGACGTCCACCCTGGTTGAGAGATTTTTCGTAGCCTCGCAGGATGGATACACAGGCGTCCTTTGGCCGGAGCGCAAGATGACCGGCCTCGATGGCAAGAATCGCGCTGGTAGCCAAACGCACCAGATCGATGGTGTAGGGCAGGACAGCGGCTTCATCGAAATCGTTGACGCCCCAGACCAGGCGCCCTTCGATGTCACGCCAAGTGCCGAAATTCTCCACGTGAAGATCACCCACGGCAAGAACTTCGGGAGACAGGGCAAGGTCGGAACAGATCTCGGGCCAGATCTGCATCCAGCGATAAAAGGTGGCGCGAAGAAAAGGAAAGACTGCTTCCGCCATACGCTGGTGTTTCAGGCGAAGATCGGACTTGACCACACGGGTATGGCGGCCCAGCCATTCTTCAAAGCGATGCGTTGCCTTGACGATATTCATTTCGTCCGGTGGGCAACGATAGAACTGGCTTCACCAAATGTCAACGAGACGGTAGCTGAAGTCGCCACTGGCAGCGCGGTCGCACCGAGCAAGCGCACAGCGATCGTCCTCAGGCGCCACGCCGTCAGTTTGCGAAATAGGCCGTATTCGTATCGATAAATTTCTTCGACTCCTCGGGCAGATCGTCGACGGAGTAGATGGAATCGGAGGTACAGACTGGAACGCAAGCTCCGCAATCGATACAGCCTGCTGAGTCGACGTATAACTGGGTGGCCGCTTCAAAGCCCGGCTCATCCTTCTTGGGATGAATGCAATCAGTCGGACAAACGTCAGCACACAACAGGTCTTTAATGCAGCTATCAGTAATTACATAAGCCATAGCCAGCTCCGAATAGAGAGAATTAGAGAGAATTAACGGCATAGATAGATTACGGCGTAGCGGAGCTACTCTCCGTGACGCATGTCTCATAAAGATGTGTCCGAGATCACAAATGAAACAGAAAGGAGCACTGCAAAACTAATCGGCGCGGCCGATCCACCAGAGTATTTTGGCCACAATCCGCCATCCATTTGTGGAAACTGCGGTTGATTCGTACTCGCGATTTTCCGGGACCAAAACCTCGGTATGGTCGAAGCGCTGGAGGCGGGAAACCATGAGACCGTGTTCCTTGTGGGCGGCAACTACGATCTGACCGTAAAGATCGCTATGACTGGTTTGCGAAGTATCGATGACTACGATGTAGCCGTCGTGAATCAATGGCATCATGGAACGGCCGCGGACTCGCAGACAGCTGGTGGAAGCTGGGTTCGGGCACCATTTGCTGGGAGCTGCCAACATCGATTCGGGAGGAACATGATTGAGTTTGTCGGCCCTGTCTCCGGTGCCTCCGTGGGTGGCTGCGACAATGGGTAAAAGAGGAATAGCTATCAATTCATCCGAGCGCCGGGCGGAGCGGCGTATTCCGGCGTGTGCGTACTGAAGCTTGACCCTGCGATCCTGGCGCATGCGGGAACGAACGGCGGGCAACACACGCATTAAATCGTCGCTGCTCAGACCTGCCTGTCCCCAGAAATACCAGCATTCCGGATCCCCAGTGAGGTTGCCCAATTGTATGTAAACGTTTGCCGGAGGTTCCTGAACACCCCGCTCCCAGCGCGAGACGGCCATGGCGGAAGCATTCATTTGCTTGCCCAGCTCAGATTGGCTCATTTTCAGGCGACGGCGTACAGCCAAGATTCGTTTGGCCCACTCAAACTTTGAATCGCTTGTGCTGCTCATTGCCCGCCTGCTAGACTGATCTTAACACGGATGGTTTAACATCTGCGTTAGGCGGCAACCCCCGGTCGCCTATTACTAGGAAAGGTTGTCATGTACCGTGACAATTCTAACACAAGTGTGAATCTCCAAAAACAGTCTCCGCAAATGCTTTACCGCGGTCTTTACGTCAGGCTCGCACGTAAATTAGGTGTCGATGCTTCCTATGTAAGTCGAGTTGCCCGCGGAGACCGCCGTTCCGATGAAGTCGAAAGCGCTTTGCGACATGCACTCGCCGAGATCGATCAACAACTGGGACGTAACACATCCACCGCCGACGGCGGAATTGAACGTAAAGCAAGTGCGGCCAAACGGCTTAAAGAGCTGGTTAAGCAAAATCGCACCCTCATCCGTAAGCAATGGCTGACACACAGCCAAGCGGATCCCAACCTCAGCAGCGTCGAGATCGGCGCGAAGAAGCGCACGGCTCCCATCCTGCGTGTGATCGAAGAAACCATGAAGGCGATGAAACTAAACCTGAAGGACATGGCGGCTGCGCCCCTGAAAGCGGCGGCGCAACACGGCCGGCTGCGGCAGAGTCAAGGGTTTACGGCGATGGGATTGATCGAAGAGTACAACCTGGTTCGGCGCTGTGTTTTCGCTTTGGCCCAGGAACATATTCGACAGATGGATGCGCAAGTGCTGCTTCAGGATCTTACGCAATTTGGCGAAGCGCTCGATCTACAAACTCAGCGCGCTATACGAGATTATCTTGCGGCAAACTAACAGTTCGTTCCGCTAATCCACCCGCAACCAACCCAGCGCTACCCGCGGCATCTAACCGGCGGGGAGATTCGTGTCCAACTCTGCTTTAAGTCACTTGACGCGATCGGAAAAATATCATTTGCATTTTTTGTCCCGGTCTATTTTGCGCTGGTGGGATTGAAACTCGATTTGGTCCACGGATTCTCCTTCTGGATGGTAACGACTTTCGTAATCGGAAGTTGTGTGGTCAAGATTCTTTCGGTATCACTGGCGGGGCTCCGCGCAGGTTTTCGTGGGCTGGACTTGATCAATCTGGCAATCACCACCAATGCCCGCGGCGGACCGGGCATTGTGCTGGCCAGCGCGGCGTTCGATGCTGGGATAATCAGCGCGAATTTTTATACGACTCTGGTCCTGGCGGCCGTGCTGACTTCGCAGATGGCCGGAGCATGGCTTGACTACGCGCTGCGCCGCGGCTGGCCATTGCTGACCGCGACCAGACCCGACGAGTCTGCTACGGTGTTGGTCGAGGAAATTCCCTCCCCTGCCTGAACGGCTGCGCGTAAAATATTTGGGTTTCATCTGAAGTTAAAGTCCTTCCTATTTCGCACAGGCGTGGACGCCTGCGCCTACAGTGTCCTTAGGAGCGCGGCGGCTTTGCGGAACCATGGGCGTTCGCGGCGGCGCAAATATCCGGGCATAGTTGGCTTTTTGTCCAGAATGCGCTGCGCCCACACGCGAGCCTCCGTATTACGTTGTTGCGAAGCCAGGAAGCAAGCGTAGTTGTAATAGGTTTCCGACGACGTGGAAAGTTTCGTGACTTCCTGAAAAAGAGCGGCAGCTTTTTCGGGCTGGCCGGTGTTGGCGTAAGCGTGAGCCAGGAGGGCGGCCGCGCGCTGGAAGTCGTACTTGGGATCCTGTGAAACCACGCGTTCAAGATCGGGCACAGCGGCGGCGAAATCGCCCATAAACGTGGCTGCCATGCCGCGGCGGTAAAACGGATCGGGCGAGTCGGTCCGTGAAGAAATTGCTTTGTCGTAAGACTGGCGGGCGCGCGCGTAGTTTCCCTCTTCCAAATACAGATCGGCGAGTTCTTCATAATTTCCAGCCGAAGGATTGTCCAGAATGGCTGCCTCGAGTTCGCGGATTCTTCGCCGCCGGGGAAAAACTTTGAACGACTGGCGCGCAAGGCCAGCGTCGGGAATGACCTCGGCGGCGATGTAAATCAGCGCTCCCAGTCCGCCGAAGAAAATAATAATCCAAAGCCAGTAACCGTCGGGGCGCCGGCGAATGAAATGGACAATAGCTATCGCCTGGAGAATCAAACCCCAGGGGAAGAATAAAAAGATGAGCGATCCCATGCTGTGATTCGGACTATAGCATGGGTGACGAAGACCGGATGCCGTCGCCTGGGTAAGGGCGAGACGCCCGTCATCCATTCGAAGGATGGTAAAATTATACGAAGTGAAAGCTCCTATTCGCCTATTGGCCGCTGATATTGACGGCACTTTGCTCAACCCAGAATTTCACATCTCAAAAGCCGATCTGGCCGCGCTGCGCCGCGCACATTCCGAAGGAGTCGAAATCATTCTGGTGACTGGGCGGCGGCACATGTTTGCCCTGCCCATCGCCCAGCAGCTCGGCTTTGATCTTTGGCTGATCAGCTCGAATGGGGCTATTACGCGGTCACTCTCCGGAGAAACTTTTCATCGCGATATGCTACCGGCGGAAAGTTGCCGCAGACTTTGCACGACGATGCGCGAGTTTCGCGGCAACACCGTACTGACTTTTGATGTCGAACACAAAGGCGCGGTCGTGCTCGAGCACATGCGAGATTTGAACGACAGCATTCAGCGCTGGCTGGAAAAGAACCTGCAATATATCGATTTCGTCATCCCTTTGGAAAATTCTTTGACCACCGATCCGGTTCAAGCCATGTTCTGCGGCCGCATCGAACGCATGCATCAGGCGCTGAAAATATTGGCAGGCAGTGGGCTGGAAAATGACATTACCGTGCTGCGCACCGAATACCCGGTACGGGATCTGTCGATCGTAGATGTGCTGAACCAGGGCTGCTCGAAGGGGCACGCGCTGAAACGATGGGCCGATTATCGCGGCGTCCCCCGCGAACAGGTCATGGCCATTGGTGATAACTATAATGATATTGAAATGCTTGCCTTTGCCGGCCTGCCATTTATCATGGGTAATGCGTCGGAAGAGTTGCGCGGCAAGGGTTGGGCAGTGACGGCATCGAATGATCAGAATGGTGTAGCGGCCGCAATTGAGCAGGTGTTAGGCGCGCGAGTGGAAGTGGCCTCTGAAGCCGAGGTCCCTGAGGGCATATCCTAAATACGGATAACCCGTCGACCGTTAAGATTGCAAGTTCGTCGAGTGGAATCGTTCTTTCTTGAGATGAAGTTTTTGGCTCAATTCGTTCTTGGCGTGATTGTCTTGGGCATGCCACTGTTTGCATCCGGAACCGACGTTGCCGTGTTGCGGAATGGCTTCTCCATTCGCCATGAGCGGCGTGAAATCGTCGGGTCGGTGACGCGACTTTACCTGGGCGAAGATAAAAATGGATATGTAGATGTTCCCACTAGCGACATAGAAAGCATTGAACAAGATCTCTCCGCTCCTGCGGCGGCGCATAGCTCGCAGTCGGTGAACGAGGTCGTCAACGCTGTCAGCGGGCGCCACCACCTTGACCCCGACCTTATTAACAGTGTTATCCACGCTGAAAGCGGATTCAATCCTCGGGCAGTATCGCCAAAGGGCGCGCAAGGATTGATGCAATTGATGCCGCAAACCGCATCCCGACTGGGGGTAGCGAACTCCTTCGATCCGGGCGACAACCTGGAGGGCGGTACACGATATCTTCGGGAATTACTGGAACGCTATAACTTCGATTTGATCAAGGCTCTCGCGGCTTACAACGCCGGCCCGGGGCGGGTGGAACAGTATCACGGCGTCCCTCCATATTATGAGACGCAGGCTTATGTCGCGCGCATCATTCGTGATTTCAATCGCAAGAAACTGGCCGAACGGAAAGTGGCGACATTGAAATCCGCCGGCCCGCAAAAAAATTCCGGGCACCACAATCCCTCGATAAAACAAACGGCGTCGCTCGACACTGCACAGCAAGCCTCCCGTTAATATCTTGATGGAACACTGGCGTCTCGCCCGTGTGACTCTCCGAGGACGGGCGAGACGCCCGTCGCTCCATCAGAGGCTCGATGCGTTGACCGCTGTGCGCGCCTCATTTACCTTGGCAAGAGAAACAATTCTTTCTCCGGAATCCGTTCCGTTCGGAATTTCACATTAAATGGACAAGAAACGCTATTTTGCTTTCGCGCTCGGCGCTGCGATTCTTGCCGCTCTGATTTATATTCAATTTCGGACATGGAAAGGTTTTGACTGGGCCACTTTTTGGGAACAGTCAAAGCAGGTCAGCCCGCTCCATATTTTTAACGCCATCGTCCTGATCTACTTCAGTTTTTTCCTGCGAGCAGTGCGATGGAAAATCTTCCTGCGGGGCGTACGCCGCGAACTTTCCGTGGTGGCGCTGATTCCTCCGACCCTGATCGGATTCACGGGCCTGACACTGCTGGGCCGTCCGGGAGAACTAATTCGCCCTTACCTCATCGCCCGTCGAACCAACCTCACCTTTTCCTCGCAGTTGGCAGCCTGGGCGGTCGAGCGCATATTTGACATTGGTGGATTCACCGTTTTAATAGTGCTCGCCATATTCCTTCCCACCGATCTACGATTCCTGCCCAACCCGGATATTTATCCGCGCCTTCGAGTGGGAGGATTTCTGCTCGTCGCTCTGGTCGCAGGATTAGCCTTGGGGGCATTCCTGGTGGCGAAATTTGGAGACGGGGTCGCTGGCTGGATCGAAGTTCGTTTTTCGCATTTGGCCGCGAACTTTGGGCATCGGGTGGCGCAGAGAGTGCGTGAATTTCATGGCGGGCTGGATACGATTCACAGTCCGCTTGCCTTTCTGCAATTGTCCGCCGTGTCGATCTTGATGTGGTGGATCATCGCGCTTGCGTATCTCCAGGTCACCCATGCCTATGGGTCAGCGCTTGCGCACATGACGATATCGAAGGTTCTGTTGCTGATGGGTTCAAGCATGTTAGGCTCGTTGATCCAGTTACCCGGAGTCGGAGGGGGATCGCAGCTGGCAACGATTTCGGCGTTGCAGCATATTTTTCAGGCGTCGCATGAACTGGCCGCCAGTTGCGGAATTCTGCTGTGGCTCGCCACATTTGTCTCCGTGGTTCCGGCGGGCTTGCTGCTGGCCCACCGGGAGCGGCTTTCGTTGCGGAAACTTTCAGAAGAGAGTGAGCAAGAGGAGGCACGGGCTGAACTGTCGCCGTCGTCTCCAGCCTGACGCTCAATCTGTCCCTGCTACAATCAGGAAGTTATTGTTCCAAGCGTTATGAAGTGTCCTTTCTGCGGGTTCGCAAATGACAAAGTGGTGGATTCGCGCGAGAGTAAGGAAGCCGATTCCATTCGCCGCCGCCGCGAATGCCTGAAGTGCGGCAAGCGCTTCACCACCTATGAGCGCATCGATGAAATTCCTTATATGGTGGTCAAGAAAGACGGACGGCGCGAAAAGTTCGACCGCCAGAAAGTGTTGAATGGACTGCTGCGGGCCTGTGAAAAGCGTCCGGTTCCCATTGGCAAGTTAGAGCAGATCGTGAACGAGGCGGAGAGTTTCGTAATTGAGTCGGCTGAGCGCGAGCGCAAAACCAGCGAACTCGGCGAGCTGATCATGAATCGTCTGCGGCGCTATGACAAGGTGGCCTATGTGCGTTTCGCTTCGGTTTATCTGGACTTCAAGGATGTGCAGGAATTCATGACTGAGTTGAAGGACTTGCTCAAAACGAAAGAGCCGGAAGTTCGCGGAAAGCCGGCGGCCAAGGGTTGAGCACGCCGGAGAAACCTAGCTTTGCTACGGTTAGGGTCGCTGAAAAACCACCCTCGTCGTCGTTCCGGGGAACGAAAGCGACGAGGAATCTGCAGTTTTTTCGAATGGTAAAGAATGCAGATCCCTCGCTTCTCTCGGGATGACAAAAACCAGAGGGTTCCCGGCAGTCTGAGGCGTTGCGGAGCAACGTCTGTACAGTTTGGTTCGCTTTGGCCGATAGCTGTTCTTGTAAAGACATGGCACACAAGATCACTCTCATTCCTGGCGACGGTATCGGGCCCGAAGTGACGCAAGCCACCGTCCGCATCCTCGAGGCCACCGGCGTCAAGTTTGAATGGGAAACTTTCATGGCCGGGGCCGAAGCGTTTGAAAAATATCATGAATACATTCCCAAGGAGCTGACGGAATCGATCGAGCGCACCCACGTTGGACTCAAAGGGCCGGTGACGACGCCAATCGGCGGCGGCTTTCCTAGCATCAACGTCGCGCTGCGGCAAAAGTTCGAGCTTTACGCCAACTTTCGCCCCATTCGAAATCTGCCCCACATTCCCACACGATATCCAGATGTTGATCTCATCATCGTGCGGGAGAACACAGAGAGCCTGTACTCCGGTCTCGAACACGAAGTTGTACCCGGCGTGGTCGAAAGCCTCAAGATTATTACCGAGAAAGCTTCCACCCGCATTGCGCGTTTCGCCTTCGAGTACGCTCGCAAGAACAAGCGCAAGAAGATCCACGCCATTCACAAGGCCAACATCATGAAGCTTTCGGATGGTCTTTTCTTGCGCTGCTCCCGCGCTGTCGCCAAGGATTATCCCGAAATCATCTATGGCGAGCACATTGTCGACAACACTTGTATGCAGCTGGTAATGAATCCGTATCAGTACGACATGCTGGTGATGGAGAATCTTTACGGCGACATTATTTCTGACCTCTGCGCCGCATTCGTGGGCGGATTGGGATTCGTTCCGAGTGCGAACCTCGGCGATCAATTCGCGATTTTCGAAGCGGTGCATGGTTCGGCTCCAGATATTGCCGGCAAGAATCTGGCGAATCCTACCGCGATTCTTCGCTCTTCCCTGCTGATGCTGCGGCACATTGGCGAGCATGATGCTGCGCTCAAGATTCGCAATGCTCTGGAAAAAGTTTACCGCACCCGAGAAAAGTTAACCCGCGACGTCGGTGGGAAAGCGGGCACGTCTGAATTTGCCGACTTCATAATCGAAGCGATGGAGTCCGAAGCCGATGCTTCTGCAGCGGCCGAATCTTCCCACGCTTAAAGAATGTAGGCGCGAGCGTCGTCGCTCGTGCGGAGCGTGAAACTCTTCTGCGGGGGAAGATAATCAAAGACTTTTATTGGGCCAAGCGCCAACTCCACAGCGCGAGACGGGCCCTGCACGAGCGAGACGCTCGCGTCCATATTTGCCTTTTCAAGATCAAGAGCGGCAGTCCACTGGTTTTTCCGCAGTCAGCTAACGCGCCCACCTCACTTCCGCGTTGACTAATCCTTCCACTATTCAGTAACATCCTCTTTCTCAAGGAACCCGGGGGAATGGCTTACCCAACACGGCGTATAGGTGTGGTGCTCTTCCAGCTTGGCGGACCTGACACGCTGGAAGCAATCGAGCCATTCCTTTTTAATCTGTTCTGCGACCCCGACATTATTGATTTCCCGTTCGCTCGTATTGGGCGAAGACCGCTGGCCAAGCTGATTTCCAGCACCCGCGCCAGAAAAGTTCAACACCATTACGCGACCATTGGTGGAGGATCTCCGATACGCCGTTTTACCGAGCAGCAGGCTCGGGCCTTGCAGCTGAAGCTGCAGCGCGACGGCCTGGATGCGCGTTGCTTTGTGGCGATGCGGTACTGGCATCCATTCACCGCCGAGGCGGTTGAACAGCTGCACTCGGCGCGGTGCGAAGAGGTTGTGCTCCTTCCTCTTTATCCGCAGTATTCGGGCACCACGACTGGCAGCAGCCTTAACGAGTGGCACCGATGGTTTTGCGGCGAAATTCCAGCCCATTGTGTCGATCCCTTCTATCGTCACGAACTTTATCTGCAAGCGTTGGTCGAGAAAGTGGACGAAGCTCTGGCGAGATTCGATTGCCCGGATCGCCCGGAGATCGTTTTCAGCGCGCACAGCGTTCCCGTGTCCGTGATCGAAAAAGGTGATCCGTATCAAAGCCAGATCGAAGAGACGGTCGGCCTGCTGATGCAGCGCGGAGGATGGTCCAATCAACATCGGCTTTGTTACCAGAGTAAAGTCGGCGCGAGCAAATGGCTGCAGCCCTCCCTGCATACGACGTTGCGCGAGCTCGCAGCGCAAAAAGACCGGGAGGTTTGCGTTGTGCCGATCTCATTTGTCTCCGACCATGTGGAGACGCTGGGAGAGATCGATCACGAGGCTCGCGGGGAAGCCGCTAAGCTCGGGATCAAACGTTTTGAAATGATGTCAGGATTAAATGATTCGCCAAGGTTCATCGCCGCGCTGGCCGAGTTGGTAAGCGATGCGATCGGTGCTGGTCTGGAAAGAGACCGAAGGGGGCAGTCACTGGCTGCGGCCGCAGACTGAAACGCAAGACTTAGAATCTAGCGTGGGGCTAGAACCGAAAAAGGAGTGAAGACGGATGACAGACGAGTCGGCCAAAGCTGCGGTTCTGGGGCATCTGCCGCCGTGGCCGCGGAAGGCGCTCAATAATTCAGTCATCGCGATGGAACAGGCCTACCGCCAGCGCAAAGGTCTGCCTGTGCTCAGCGATGCCGATATTGAAGCCTTGAAAGCGGGCCAGCCGATGGCTTGGGAAAGTGGAAATGGCGGAGCGACGCCAATCGGCGCAACTCCGGCTGCTCCGGCAACCGCTGCATCGCCCGCAACCCCCGCCGCTACAACTCAAGCAGCGGCTGCGCCAACAGTCGGCCTCAGCGAAGACGTTGCCAAATGGGTCGCAGAAGGTCGGAAGTGGAGCAAATCAACTATCGCCGCGGAGCAGGCACGGCGTGGACGAAAAGGTTTGCCAGCGCTCAATGATATTGAAATCGCGGCGTTGTTAGGAGAGCTAGTCGCGGAAGCTCCTGCAGCGGCGTCGACCCCAGTAGCGGCGGTCTCGCAGCCGGCAGTCGCGTCCGGTCCGATCAGCGCGGAAGTCGCAAAATGGGTTGCGGAAGGTCGGAAGTGGAGTAAGTCGACCATCGCGGCCGAGCAAGCGCGGCGCGGCCGCAAAGGCTTGCCCACGCTTAACGATGCGGAAATGGCGGCGCTGCTGGGAGAGCAAGCTGCCGCCGAGCCGGTGCCCGCAGCGGTGGCTGCAGCCCCAGTCGCTGCTGCTCCTCGCCCTGCCGCGGCAAAAGCTGCCCCCCCTTCGGCCGCGGCGTCCGTGGCCCGTAGTGGCGAATCGACGAGTTACGTAGGCACACCCGCGGTTGGAACATCCAGGGCCGCCGCAGCGGGAGGTATCGCATCAATCGGTCCGGAGAATAGCGAAATCAATCAGCAACGCCGCCGATTGGTATGGAGTGCGGTCGCCGCTTTCCTCGTGGCGTGGTTCCTGGCTTTCTTCCGCTTCTTTCTGCCACGTACCTTGTTCGAGCCAGCGACCAGCTTCAAAATCGGGTATCCCGAAGAATACGGTCTGGGAGTAGATACAAAGTTTCAGCAGAAATACCGCATCTGGATAGACCGCACACCAGACCGCATCTTCGTAATCTATGCGCGCTGCACGCATCTAGGCTGCACTCCCGACTGGAAACCGAGCGAGAACAAATTTAAATGTCCCTGCCACGGCAGCGGATACGACAGCGAAGGAATTAATTTTGAAGGGCCAGCGCCGCGGCCTATGGATCGAGCGAAAGTGGACATTGCGCCCGACGGCCAGATCCTGGTGGATGTCTCCAAGCTTTACCAGTGGCCGAAGGGACAGCCGAGCCAGTTCAATGATCCAGGAGCTTTCTTGCGCGCATAGTTAGCAGATTGTGTGGCGCGGGCGCCTCGCCCGCGAAGTTGCAGCAGAGAAGTTTGACAAGAGGAACTAATGCCTGAAGAAAACGGAAACGGCAAGAATGGCAATCGCGTAGGCCTGCTGGAGCGCGTGAAAGCCGGCGTCAAGGAAGATGTCCAGTCGCTCAAAACCGACATGCCGGCGAAAGCCAAAGAACAGATCGAAGGCCTGAAAGATCCCACCAAGACTCAGGTCTACACTTCGATCTTCCGCCATAAGCATGACGATACCCCTCGCAACCGCGCGTTGGGCGTGCTCTCAAACGTCTTCCTGCATTTGCACCCGGCCAAGATCAATCGCGACGCGGTACGCTACAGCTATACCTGGGGCATGGGCGGAATCACCTTCTACCTTTTTATTGTGCTCACATTTACCGGCGTGCTGCTGATGTTCTACTACCATCCCAGCAAAGTGCAGGCCTTCCGCGACGTTCTGTATCTGGAGCACGACGTTCCCTTCGGCAAATTGCTGCGCAACATGCACCGCTGGGCCGCGCATTTAATGGTGATTGCGGTTTGGCTGCATATGTTTCGGGTTTTCCTGACGGGCTCATACAAAAAGCCGCGCGAATTCAACTGGAACATTGGCGTGCTGCTGCTCGTGTTCACACTGCTGCTCTCGTTTACCGGCTACCTGCTTCCCGACGATCAACTTGGATTCTGGGCAGTCACGGTGGGGACGAACATGGCTCGTGCCACCCCGCTGCTGGGCCACGAAGGTCCATTCGGCAAGATGCTGGGAATGACGCCGTATAACGATGTTCGCTTTGGCTTACTGGGCGGCTCGATTGTGGATGCGAACGCTTTGCTCCGGTCGTATATCTGGCATTGCATCGGCATTCCGATCGTGGCGTCGGTTCTGATGATCGTGCATTTCTGGCGTGTAAGAAAAGACGGCGGAATCTCCGGTCCAGCGCCGGTGATGTTGACGGCGGAAGCGGACAAGCCGCGGCGCAGCGCTTAGGCTCACGTGGGGACAGCCGCCCTCGGCTGTCCGGCGGAGCAAAGCTCCGCAGACATTCGCAGCAACACTGTCGAGCGTTGCTCGACTCGGACGGCCGAGGGCGGCCGTCCCCACACGGCCTTCGGAGACTTTATGGATTGGCGACAACTTTGGGAAATCTGTTCCGCGCCCGACAACGTGCCGATCGTTGGCTTAATCCCGCTGTTAATTTTCTACATTTATCTGGCGTGGAAACAGGCCCAGGCCAACGATGAATTGATCGGCGAGCTAGAAACCAATCCCGCGATGGCGAAAACTCATCATCGCAAGACGTGGCCTTTCCGTCCTGGTTGGCAGAAAGAAATTCACGTCTGGCCGTTTCTTCTGCGTATAGAATTCCTCGCTGCAATTATTGTCACCATCATTTTGATGGTGTGGTCTATCACTTTAAGCGCCCCGCTTGAGGAGCCGTCGAATCCGAACCTCACCATGAATCCAGCAAAGGCGCCCTGGTACTTCCTCGGTCTGCAGGAAATGCTGGTGTACTTTGATCCGTGGATCGCGGGCGTCGTAATGCCGACGCTGATCATCATCGGCCTTATGGTGATTCCATACATCGACACCAATCCGCTGGGCAGCGGCTATTACACCTGGAAGCAGCGCAAGTTCGCCATCGGCACGTTTATGTTTGGCTTCGTCATCCTTTGGGTTGCGATGATCATTATTGGTACGTTCATTCGCGGGCCCGGTTGGCAATGGTTCTGGCCGGGGCAAACCTGGGATCACAATCGGCTTATTTATGAGGTGAATCGCGACTTGCCTGATCTTTTTGGGATCACCTCGAATTTAGGCAAAGCAATCTTCGGCGCAATTGTCGTCGGAGGATATTATCTGGCAGGAGGGTTTCTGGTACATGCTCTCTTCCGGCGGAATAACCCGAAAGATTATCAGCGCATGAGCTTGCTGCAGTATTCCATCATGATGTTTTTCTGGCTGACCATGGTGGGACTGCCGCTGAAGATGTTGTTGCGGCTCGCGTTCAACATCAAGTACGTGTGGATAACGCCGTGGTTCAACGTATGAGGGGCGTCGCTCTTTGGTCATTGGTCCTTGGCCTAAGAGCTTTGCGCCTGCCATCTGATGCCAACGACCTGCGACGAACGACCAACGACTAAAGGGAGAATCTGGTGCCCGAACAACCAATCCCCGAGCAAGATCCGGTAGTAACGAAGTCGTACGCGCTGTATTACGTCGTCTCGATGGTGTTGCTTATGGCGACGCTGTTCTGGGCTCTGTGGGATGAAGCTTACGGACAGCGTCCATGGAAAGCTTTCCAGAACGAGTGGAGGCGGCGCTACACTGCGGTGCTCGACAAGACGGAACCGGCGTCGGACAAGTCAGTAAAGAGTGTAGAGAACAATCCCGAATACCAAAAACTGGAAGAAACCTATAAGCAGGCCGACGCGGCCGCCAGACCTCGTCGGGATGAACTTCAAAAACATATTACCGACCTCAGCGCGCAAATCCTTGCCGTACAGAATGTGTTTACCGATAAGCGGGCTTACGCGAATGCTTTGACCTATCAGATCGAGACCGAAACCAGCGCGTCCGGCAAGCAAAGCAAGAAGAAAGATCTGGAAGATTACAAAAAGAAGCTTTGGACGGTCGAATTCCCCGATGGCCACAAAGAAAAATACGACTTCCGGCAGTTGGAAGAAAAATACAACGACCTCAAAGATGAGCGTACGAAGCTAAACGCCGAATTGGGTGACGTGCTTAAGCCGGTCACTGCGGCCAGCACTGCAATGTCCGCGTACATTTCGGAGCACATGGTGGAGCTAACGCCCGCTCAGATTGAAGGTCTGCAGAAGAAGACCAAAGAGTGGGATCCGAAGATCGTGCAGATCAATGTGGCTGAAGCGAATATCGTGGACCGCTGCGAATCCTGCCACATGGGAATTCGTGAGCCGCTGAAACTCACGCCCGTCGTCATGGAAGCTAAGGGCGAAAAGAAACCCGACGAATATGCGCAGGCATTCGTAAGCCATCCCGAACCTGGGCTGTTGAAGACTCACGATCCCGATAAGTTCGGCTGCTCACCCTGCCATCAGGGTAATGGCCGCGCCACCACCAGCGTCGAGAAGGCACACGGAAATTATGAGCACTGGCTCTGGCCACTCTTTCCCAAGCAAAACGTCGAAGCCGGGTGTCAGACATGCCACTCAGCTGACATGGTGCTGGTCAGCGGCGACGTTGGCTGGACCATTAGCGAAGGCAAGGATCTGTTTCGCCAAAAAGGCTGCATGGGCTGCCATCGCTACGAAGGTTATGACAAGGAACCCGAGGATATGAACTCGGTCAGCCAACAGATCAAGCAACTTGAACAGCAAGAAAAAGACAACCTTAAGCAGGCTGCCGATCTGATGAAGCAGGCTGACGCGGCCGAGAGCAACGAGGAAGCGAACCGGCTGAACGACAAAGCCATCGCCCTCAAAGTTGCCAACAGCAAAGCCGAGGGACACATTCAGCAACTTGATTTTCAGTCGCACAACCTGATGCAGGACATGAAGAAAGTCGGGCCGAACTTGAAAGACGTGCGGCTCAAGTTGAACAAGAATTGGATTCCGGTGTGGTTGAAAAAGCCGACGGATTTCCGGCCCACGACGAAAATGCCGAACTTCCGCCTGACCGATCATCAAATTCAGGCGATTTCAGCTTACTTGTGGCAGTCGGCATTCACCGATCCGCTACCAGCGCAAAAACCCGGAAACGTGGAGCATGGCAAAGAGCTATTCGAAACCCGGGGCTGCATGGCCTGCCATTCCATGGGCGAAGGCGATCAGATGCTAGGCGGGACCTTCGCCGCCAACCTGACGCGAGAGGGCGAAAAAGCGAATTACGATTACCTGGTGCGCTGGATTCACAATGCGCGTCAACGTACCCGCCCGTACTGCCCGTACGAAAAGAAAGATATTGGTCCCGAGGATTACGCCAAGAAAGGTCTGCCTTATCAGTTCGACTTGCAGCACAGCCAATGTCCGAACGACGGTCATGAACTGCAAGTCCAGAACATGACTGTAATGCCGAGCCTGCGGCTGACTACAGAAGACGCGCAGGACATTGCGTCCTATCTGATGACGCAGAAGAAGCAGGAACGCTTAGCCTACCCCGACGCTTCTTTCATGGATGATCCCAAGTTGAAAGCTGAAGGCAAAACGTGGATTCGCCACTACGGTTGCGCGGGCTGCCACGAGATTTCGGGCATGGAGGACGAAGGCCGCATCGGCACCGAACTAACTTTCGAGGGCAGCAAGCCCATCGAGCGTCTCGACTTCGCTCTTTTCACGGAAGTCGCGCAGCGCGGCGGCAAGCATGCCGAGCCAATTACGAATCCCGAAGATTTGGCGCGGCTCCCAGAAGGCCCGGCAACAGGTCCCTGGTACGATCACAAAGGTTTCTTCGAGCACAAACTTGCCGAGCCCAACATTTACGACCAGGGAAAAATTAAGTCTGAAACCGAAGCCCTGCGCATGCCCAATCTGCACCTCACGTCGGAGCAGATTCGCGCACTCACCACTTTCCTCTTGGGCAGCGAAGAGAGTTCCCTGCCCTCTGATTATCAGTACCGGCCGGGCGATGCGCGCCGTGACATCCAGGAAGGCTGGTGGGTGGTTAAGAAATATAACTGCATGGGATGCCATCAGTTCATTCCCGGGCAGAGGACCATCCTCATGGGCTTGCCCCAGTATCGCGAGAATCAGGAGCAGTTGCCGCCAAAACTTCTGACTGAAGGCGCGCGCGTCGACCCCGAGTGGCTGCAGCGGTTCTTATCGAATCCTGCACTCAGCGAAACTGACACAAATCGAAATGGCGTGCGGCCGTACCTGAAAGTGCGCATGCCCACGTTCTCTTTCTCCGATAATGAACTGCGCAAGCTGGTGCGATTCTTCCAGGCGCTGTCGCAGCAACCGATGCCGTATATTCCGGAGCAAGTTCCAGTGTTGACGGCAAAGGAATCGGACATGGCTCGCAGTCTGTTTTCGAGCACAGCTGCGCCCTGCCTGAAGTGCCACGCCACGGGCGATCCAGCGCATGACAAGATCGCGACTGCGCCAAACTTCCTGCTCGCGAAAGAACGTCTGAAACCGGATTGGGCGGAGCGCTGGGTGCTTGATCCGCAAGCCATCAGTCCCGGCACATCGATGCCATCAGGCCTATTCCGTCGGGAAAATAATCACTGGGCTTTTGCCGGACCGACACCGCCATCTTTCCAGGGATATGAAAAAGATCAATCCACATTGTTGGTAGATTATATTTTCCAACTCACTCCCGAGGAACAGAAGCACGTAGCGGCATCCATGGGACGAAGCCGAGCTTCAATTCAAAGTCCGGCTAAGTCCGGGCCGGCTGGTTCATCTACGCAAGGATCGGCAGGGGGTGACGGTTCGCGGTAGAATGATCAGTTTTGTAGTGCCGCTGTCCCGGCGGCTGTCGCGAGGGCGTCCCTGCCCGCGCATTCCGGGCGAACACTAAAGGTATTCAAATACGTTTAACGTTTCACGAAAGGGCGAAATAATGAATAAGAAAACTGTGGTTATGTTTGGCTTGCTCTGCCTGCTTGCCATCTGGCTTCTCGTAGGCTGTAGCAAAAAAGAAAGCACCGAAAATCAATCTTCCGCGCCGAGTTCCTCGACGCAGCCTGCTGCGGCCGCTACTCCAATCGATCCAAATACAGTCGCATCCGTCAATGGCACCGTGAAGCTGGACGGTTCTGCTCCGAAGCCCGCCAAGATCGATATGAGCCAAGACGCCGCTTGCAAAGGGACCAACATGGCTGAAACTATCGTCGACGACGGCGGCAAGTTAGCCAACGTTTTTGTCTATGTGAAAGACGGTTTGGGCGATCGCACCTTCGACGTTCCAAAAGACGCCGTGACAATTGACCAGCAAGGCTGCAAATATCATCCTCATGTGCTGGGTGTGATGGCGGGACAGAACATCGAGATCAAGAACGACGATCCGACAACGCACAACATTCACCCCACGCCGCAAGCCAATCGTGAGTGGAACGAGTCTCAGCCGCCGCAGGCTCCTCCGATCGAAAAAAGCTTTGCCCGTGAAGAAATCATGCTCCCGGTAAAGTGCAACCAGCATCCGTGGATGCGCATGTACATCAATGTAGTGAAGAGCCCGTTTTACGCGGTCACCTCGGCGGATGGCAAATACGAAATCAAGGGGCTGCCGCCCGGCGATTACACCATTGCATTCGTGCAGGAAAAATTAGGCGAACAGGACCAGAAGGTCACGCTAGCCGCGAAGGACAGCAAGACTGTAGATCAGACGTTCAAGGCGCAGTAGGATCTGGCGGATGGAGGACGGGCGTCTCGCCCGTCCTGCCTGTTCCGCTGCCGTCTCGCGGCTCCAAGAGCGGGACGCCCTCGGAACTACCGGCAAATTGCCAGCGCGACCAGAAACAAGTTGGAGGCCGATCTGAAGTCTCTCGCCACACCGTACAATCGCGCGCATCATAGCTTCGCGGTGTTCACCGCCTGTGCGACTTTTATTTTGATCATTGCCGGCGCGCTCGTTACCAGTAACGACGCTGGACTGTCCATCCCAGACTGGCCTACGTCTTTTGGATCCTTCAGCGTTCCGCCCCTGCATGGAGGAATTAAGTTCGAGTGGAGCCACCGCGCGATTGCGGGATCCATCGTCATCCTCACAATTTCAATTGCCGCGTGGACGTGGTTCGCGGATCGTCGGCGCTGGATGAAGTGGCTCGGCTTCGCCGCTCTCGGCACGGTTATCACGCAAGCAATCCTCGGCGGTCTAACCGTTCTTTTATTTCAGCCGCCTTGGGTTTCGTCAGCGCACGCTGCGGTGGGACAAACATTTTTCTGTATAGCGGTCGCCATTGCTGTCTTGACTGGACGCCGCTGGGTGGAAGAAGTTCCGCAGATTGAATTTGACAGCCGCCGTCCCAGCCTGGTCACGCTCACGTTGCTGTCGATCTTCGTACTTTACGTTCAATTAATCCTCGGCGCCATGTTCCGCCACCACGGCATGAGTTGGTGGCCCCATGTCGTCAACGCCGCGGTGGTTGCCTTTGCGCTGACCTGGACCGCGATTCGGGCGTTGTCGCAATTCTCGAAAATTGAGGCGGTCCGCCGTCCCACCATTCTTCTGGTGGCGCTGATGATCACGCAACTTTGCCTTGGTTTTATTGCTTTTCTGACTCGCGTAGCCTGGGGCCGCGATGCCGTTCAGCCCGAAACTCCGATGGTGATTTCGACGGTCGCTCACGTCGCCGTCGGAGCGTTGCTGCTCGCCACTGCGGTGGTTCTGGCCATTCAAGTATGGCGGCACGTGCCGGTGTCGTTTGAACAACGAGTTCCGAGTCGAACAGGAAAACCCGTGGCTGCGTGACCCGCGAGAGAGCGTCTCATCGTAGAATAGGCTGTGGCTTCGAAAACCCCATTTGCTGTCGCTGGCACTGACACAGAAACCTCTGTCGAACCCTCCGTTATCTCTGTGCAGGATGTCGTGCATTGCTATGGCGACCGCGCCGCTCTGAACGGTGTGTCCTTCGACGTTCGCCCTGCCGAACTCTTCGGACTTCTAGGGCCGAATGGTAGCGGCAAGACTACCCTATTTCGCATCCTGTCCACGTTGATGATTCCGTTAGGCGGACACGCAAGGATTATGGGCTTCGATGTGGCGCGTAATCCGAACGATTTGCGCAGGCAGATTGGGGTGGTCTTCCAGGCACAAAGTATTGACATAAAGCTGACCGCGGCCGAGAACCTTTGGCATCAGGGACATCTTTATGGTTTGCATGGAGCGTCGCTAAAGTCGCGCATTGCAGAAATGCTCGGCCGTGTGGGCTTGGCAGATCGGGCCAACGAAAGGGCTGAAACTTTTTCCGGAGGAATGCAGCGACGGCTGGAATTGGCAAAGGGCTTACTTCATCATCCGTCGGTGCTCCTGCTCGATGAACCCACCACCGGGCTCGATCCTGGCGCCCGGCGCGATCTGTGGCAATATCTTGCGATCCTGCGCAATGAAGAACGAGTGACAGTGATCGTGACTACTCATCTCATGGAAGAAGCCGAGCGCTGCGATCGCCTTGCCATTCTAAATGAAGGGAAAGTGGTGGCGTTGGGAACTCCTGACGACCTTAAGCACGAAATCGGCGGCGACGTAATCCTGCTGGATGCGAAATCGCCTGATTCGCTGGCAGAAGGAATTCGCGCTCGCTTCCATCTTGACCCCCAAGTGCTTCACGGACAGGTTCGCATTGAACGAGAGAACGGGCACCGCTTTATTACAGATGTTGTCGAAGCGTTTCCGGGCGAGATTGAGGCAATTTCCGTGAGCAAACCGACGTTGGAGGACGTTTTCATTCACCGCACCGGGCACCGCTTCTGGACGGAAGACGGCGAAGGACCAAAGTAGCGCGCCGTCTTGTGCGGGGGTCGCGCCCGCACAGTGAGGGCACGATGCCGACCCTACGCAGGAGATCTAATACGATGATGTTGGTACTGTCCTTGATACTTGGAATCGTCCCGCTGTTGGGAATGGCGTGGATCGTTCTGAAAGCAAGCGTCACCACAGTCGACGGCCTATTCATGAGCCTGATTTTGCTTACGCTGTCGGGCATCCTCTTTTTGAATGCGTATCTGGAAATTCGTGGGAAACTGAAGAAATCCGCAGCGCCATCGGCGCAGAAAACGAGTTGATGTGGTCACACAAAGCAGAGCTCTACCGGCGCAATTAACTCCAGTTTCGAGCGGAGTGTTGCTCCCAGCCTTCACCCTGTGGTGGCGAGAGATTGTGCGTTTTTACCGGCAGCGTTCTCGCGTCGTCGGCGTCATTGCCTCTCCCTTGCTGTTCTGGCTGGTTATCGGATCAGGCTTCGGTACTTCATTTCGCTCTGGCAATGCGCCCGGACAGCAGCATTATCTCGACTATTTTTATCCTGGCGCGCTTATCATGATCGTGCTGTTTACTTCGATTTTTGCCATGATGTCGTTGATCGAGGATCGCAAGGAAGGGTTTCTGTTGTCGGTCATGGTCGCACCCGTGCCGCGCGCGGCAATTGTGCTGGGCAAAGTGCTCGGCGGAACGACTCTGGCCGCTATTCAAGGGCTCATCTTTCTGGCGTTCGCGCCGTTTGTCGGTGTGCACTTGGGCTTCGTCGACTTCTTGCTCGTGGTCCTTGTAGTTTTTTTGGTTTCTTTTGCGCTGACATCTTTGGGATTCGCGATTGCCTGGCCTATGGACTCGACACAGGCTTTCCATGCCATCATTAATCTTTTTCTCATTCCACTGTGGCTGCTTTCAGGAGCCCTGTTTCCGCTCTCAGGAGCGTCGGGCTGGTTGCGGCTGCTCATGCGGCTGAACCCACTCACCTATGGCGTAGAGGCCCTGCGCTATCTGCTGTACCCGGAGAGCCCCGCTGTATTGCCTTTGCCTGCTTCCATCGCAGCCCTGGCGCTGTTCGCTATTTTCCTTTTTGGCTTGTGCTTTTTCAGGGTAAACCGACGAACCACGAGGCCAGCCGCATGATGCAGGTTCCCCCACAATATGCGTTTTTTCCGATGATCGATGCCAGCTTGAATGGTACGAGCGCCGTACTGCTCCTTATTGGACGCGGTTTCATCAAGCGCGGACAAATGGTTGCGCATCGTGCCGTAATGATCGCCGCGCTGGCTTCATCCACTATTTTTCTGGCATGTTATTTGTATTATCACTGGCATGTCGGATCGGTGCATTTCCAGGGGCAAGGCTGGTCACGTCCGGTTTACTTCAGCATTCTGATTTCTCATACAATTCTGGCGGCAGTGATTGTCCCGATGATTATCATTACGCTAAGCCGGGCGTTGCGCGAACGTTTCGATCGTCATCGTGCCATCGCCCGCTGGACGTATCCTTTGTGGATGTACGTGTCCGTCACCGGCGTGATCGTTTACTTCATGCTCTATCATTTGTTCGCCGCGTGAACGAATATCCCTTGTGTCCTTTGTGGTTGATGCCTTCTAAAAGTTTTAACCATGGAGGCACGAACGTACACAAAGGAACGCAAAACCCAAGTTTAGCTGCGAAGTGTTTTGTCTATGGCGATCGTCCGGTTAAAAATCGATGTTTCGAACACCGTGGGCGATGAAGCCTGGCGCGGAATCAAGCAGTTCGACCAGATCCAGAGCGCGGATTTCGGCCCTCAATTCGGCAGCGGCGGACGATGCAATCACCCGCTTAACGCTCCCCATCAGAAGGGCGAATGGATAGGCGCTGAAATCCGGCTGCAGACGCCGCTTCTGGCGCAGTACGCGGTCTCTTACTATCTGGAGCAAGATCGCGTGCTCGATGCGGATGTTGTTGAATAAATCATGACCCTCCCGCCCGACGCCATTCCGCAAACTTCTCCGGATGCGGCCAAGCCCAAGCCTCGGATGTCCACTCGCAACCGGATGCTCTTTTTTCTCACTGGATGGCTGATTGTTCTAATGCCGTTCCTGTTCTGGTGGAACACCTGGTTTGGACGTCAGCTTTCCAACCAACAGTTGGCGGAGTATTTGCAAGACCAGAAGCATCCTCGTCACATCCAGCACGCGCTGGTGCAAATCGGCGAGCGCATGACCCGGCACGACCGAAGCGCGACGCAATGGTATCCGCGGGTCATTCAGCTTGCCTCGTACCCCGTTGAAGAGGTACGCAACACCGACGCCTGGGTTATGGGACAAGACACATCCGGCAGCGGGTTTCATGAGGCTCTGCTGAGAATGCTTGCCGACCCTTCACTGATGGTGCGCGGCAATGCAGCGCTTTCGCTGGTCCGCTTTGGAGACTCGACCGGCAGACCTGAAATCCTCCAATTGCTGCAACCGGCAGCAATCACAGCACCGCACCCGGGGAAGTTGATCGACACCAGCACGGTTGGCACCTCGATTCGTCAAGGCGGAATCGTGGCCAAATTACAGGATGGTCCGCAGACCATGGAGCTTCGCTCTCCCATCAGCGGTCGCCTGCGGGCGCTGTCTGCATCAAGTGGACAATCAGTGGCGGCAGGCGCGCAAATAGCGGATATCGATCCAGGCAGCGAACAGGTATGGGAAGCGTTGCGCGCGCTTTACCTGATTGGCCAGCCCAGTGACATCGCCGCCGTCTTGTCTTATGAGCGGGAGTTGCCGGACATCCCAGACCACATCCGCAAGCAGGCGATCGAAACAGAAAAAGCCATACGGCAACGAGAAACAACGAGCGGTCAATAGCTTCAACATTTGAATAGCGATCAGCTGCGTCCAGCTCGCAGCCTTGCTCAGTTTCGCCTCGGGGCCCATTTTCCTACCAAGCAAAATAAGTCGTCGGTGATCCAGATTCCAATCAAATCCAGGTTTTTCCCTTGACACCACCGTTCCAGCAGTTAGTATGTATGAATAGTTATGCACAAGACTGCATAACTATTCATTGTGAATAAAACCCTAAGACAACGCGGGATCCTGGAGCTCTTGAAGCAGGGCCCAGTGGCCAGCCAGGAAGAGCTACAGCGTGTGCTGCGTAAACGCGGCCTGAAGGTGGGCCAGGCAACGCTCTCCCGAGACATACGGGATTTGCGTTTAGCCAAGACCGCCGATGGTTACTCACTCTCTGACAGTAATGGTTCTTCATCGCCGGCTTTGCCTCCGGTGTCGCGACTTGTGCGGGAATTCGTGCTCGAAGTGCGTCCGGCGCAGAACCTGCTTGTGATCAAGACGAGCGTCGGCAGCGCTCAACCCGTAGCCGCTGCGCTGGATGACGAAGAGTGGCCTGAGGCTGTCGGTACAATCGCGGGCGATGACACCATTCTGATTGTTTGTCCAGACAAGGAAGATGCGAAGAAGTTGGCCAGCCGCATTGAGGGGATGCTTGCCTGATGCATGCCAAACTCAAGACGGCGGTGTTGGGCGCGACCGGATATTCCGGCGCGGAACTTACCCGGCTTTTACTGCGTCATCCCCGGGTAGAAAAGCCGATGCTACTGCGGCGGACAAGTGACACCGACGCGACCAACGGCAACTTGGCCGATACGTTTCCCGCGTTTTCGGGTAATGGAAGCTATCCGCTGCAACCACTCTCCTGGCCAGCGATTAAGCAACAGGGAGTCCGATTGCTTTTTCTGGCTACGCCGCACGACGCGTCGCGCTCTATCGTGCCCGAGGCTGTCAGCCAAGGTTTGCGGGTGATCGATTTAAGCGGCGCGTGGCGGCTCAAACAGGTGCAGAACCGCGCTGTATACGGTTTTACGGACGCGGATTCGGCAACTGCGGCTGAACTCACCGATAAGGCAGTATACGGGCTTCCGGAGTTGTGCGCTGATCGCATTCCAAACGCCGCACTGGTGGCGAATCCCGGATGTTACGCGACTTCCGTGATTCTGGCTTTGGCGCCCTTGCTAAGTGCTGGTTTGGTGGATCGGGAGCGCGGAATCATTTCCGATTCGAAGTCTGGCGTGTCGGGCGCAGGAAAGGAACCGAATTCGCGTACTCATTTCGTTTCCGTTGCCGACAATTTGTCGGCGTATTCGGTCTTTGGGCACCGGCATGTCGGAGAAATGCTTGAGCAACTGAAACTGAATTCCAATGAATTGATTTTTACGCCGCATTTGCTTCCGATACCACGAGGAATTCTTTCTACTATCTATGTGCATTTGAGCCGCGAGGTAAATCCAGCAGAGATCGAAGCCTGCTTTCGAGGCTTTTATGCTGGCCGGCGCTGGGTAAGAGTTTTCGCGACGCCCAAGTTGCCGCAGATCCAGTTTTCTCTGCACACCAACTATTGCGATCTTGGCTTCTGCCTTGACGGCGATGGCCGCCGCCTGGTGCTGGTCTCGTGCATCGACAACCTGCTCAAAGGCGCTGCTGGGCAGGCCGTGCAGAACATGAACCTGATGTATGGGTGGAGTGAAGAGGAAGGGTTACAGTGAAAATCGTAGTCAAAATCGGAGGCGCCGCGCTCGAAGATAAGTCGAGATTGCGCAAGTGCGCGCGCGCGATTGTCGAGTTGGCGCGCGACGGTCATCACGTGGCGGTGGTGCACGGTGGCGGCGCTGCGCTCACGCGCACGCTTAAGTCGCTTGGCAAAGAAAGTGATTTTGTAAACGGGCTCCGCATCACCGACGCCGAGACTCGCGACGTGGCTCTAATGGTGCTTTCCGGGATCGTTAACAAAAGTCTGGTTGCTGCGATCGTGGCGGCGGGAAGTGCGGCAGTGGGACTGTGTGGAGCCGATGGTATGGCGTTTCGCGCACGCAAAAAACAAAACTCAAACTATGATTTGGGATTCGTTGGCGAAATCTGTTATGCGGAGCCCCGTTGGATCGAAGCCATCTGGGCTGCGGGGGGCATTCCAGTCCTGTCTTCGATCGCTCTGGGCTCCGATGGCGAGTACTACAACATCAATGCGGATCAAATGGCATCCGCGTGCGCCGTTACCTGTCATGCCGATAGTTTGATTTTCCTGACCGATGTCGAGGGAGTGAAGGACGCGGAGGGAGCGGTTATTCCCTGGCTGAACACTCGAGATGTGGCCGCTTTGGTGGCCGCTTCGGTCATCGGTGGCGGAATGTTGCCCAAACTGGAAGCTTGCAGCGAGGCGCTTCATCGGGGCGTAGGACGAGTGAGAATTCTGCCGGCTGCGCAAGTCGAGATTCTACCGCAGTTTTACTTTACGAAGCTGGCGTACGGGACGGAGGTAATCGGCGCATGAGTCTGGCTTCCGTCATTCGTTCCGAAGAAAAACTGTTGCTTCCAACCTATGATCGTCACAAGATCCTTTTCGAGAAAGGCCGCGGTGTGTACCTATGGGATTCACGCGGCGCGCGTTATCTGGATTTCTTGAGTGGCATTGGGGTAAATGCGCTGGGGCACGCGCATCCTGCAATTCAGACGGTATTAAAACGGCAGGCTGGCAGGATGATTCACGTCTCTAATTTGTTCTTTCACGAATATCAGGCAGAGCTTGCTAAACGGTTGACGAACATTTCCGGCTTAGATCGCGCTTTTTTTTGCAACAGCGGAACGGAAGCATGGGAGGGCGCGCTGAAGCTGGCTCGCATTTATGCGAGAATCGCGAACACGAATGGCCACAAGCCAAAATGGCGCATCCTCGCTCTCGACAATTCATTTCATGGACGGACCTTTGGTTCGCTGGCCACCACCGGTCAAGCCAAATATCGCGATCCTTTTATTCCGCTGCTGCCGGGAGTTGGCTTCGTTCATTTTAACGATGTGCAGGATTTGAAAGCCCAGTTCGACGCGGGCGTTTGTGCGATCTGCCTGGAGACGATTCAAGGCGAGGGTGGAATCTGTCCGGTGAGTTCGGAGTTCCTGCAACTGGCACGAACGTTGACAGAGAGCAGCGGGGCTTTGCTGATCCTCGATGAAATTCAATGTGGCCTGGGGCGTACCGGAAAGTATTTCGCCTATCAGCACTACGGCATAAAGGCTGACGTCGTGACGATTGCGAAGCCTCTTGCCGCCGGATTGCCGCTGGGCGCGATTCTCATGACCAATCGCGTGGCGAGCAGTATGCATCCCGGCATGCACGGCACTACGTTTGGAGGAGGACCGCTGGCTTGCGCGGTCGCGATTGAGTTTCTGCGAGTGTTGGATGAGCTTCTCGATCATGTGCGAGAAATTGGTGGCTATTTCCGCCAGCAACTCGGCCAATTGAAGACCAGACATGGTTGCATTCGCGAAGTTCGCGGGATGGGTCTAATGCTTGGCCTGGACCTGGATTCAGCGGAGACCGCCAAGGCTGTGGTTTCTAGCCTGCTGCGCAACAAAATTCTGATTAACCGGACGCACGAGACGGTGCTGCGGTTTTTGCCCCCATACATCATTCGAGAGAAACATGTCGACGAAGTGATTCGAGCGCTCGATTCGGCATTAAGTTTGGCTGATTCGAAACAGCGCCGCGCGCCACGCCAGGCGAAAAATCAAGTCCACGCAAAGGAGAGCAAGTGAAAGCTCAAGCATTAAATCGAACGCCGGTTGTGCCGGCACGGGTTCCAAATACGTTTTGGGGAGACGATCTGGTTTCGACTCGCGACTTGGGTCGTGACGGGGTGGCAGCCGTATTGCATCTCGCGGGAATTTTGAAAGCGCGTCCTAAAGATTTCCGCAGCGCCCTCGCCGGCAAGCAGATGGCGATGTTCTTTGAGAAGCCTTCATTGCGAACTCGGCTGACATTCGAAGCGGGCATGGCAAGCCTGGGAGGCACTACGTTTTTCGTCGACCAGACAAGAGAGCGGCTGGATGCGCGGGAAAAACTGAGTGACATCGCTCACAATCTGGAACGCTGGGTTGACGCCATCGTGTTACGCACCTTTGATCAGCAAACCATCGAGGGAATGGCCGAGCACGCATCCGTTCCAGTTATCAACGCTCTAAGCGATTCAGAGCATCCGTGCCAGGCCCTGGCTGACTATTTCACGCTGCAAGAACGCTTCGGCAATCTTAAGAACATCACGCTGGCGTACGTTGGAGACGGCAACAACGTCGCTCATTCCTTGCTGCTCACCTGCGCTTGTCTGGGGTCGACAATTCGCGTAGCCACGCCTGTGGGTTATGGTCCGAATGCGCAAATTGTCGCCGATGCACAGGAGATCGCGGAACAGACTGGCGCCGTGATCGATGTGCTGAGCGATCCCCAAGCGGCGGTTGAAGGCGTGGACGCGGTTTATACCGACGCGTGGGCCAGCATGGGCCAAGAGCACGAAGCCGAAAAGCGCGCCAGGATTTTCCCACCGTACCAGATGAATGAGGAACTGGTGGCGGAAGCGGCCCCGCACGCGGTGTTTATGCACTGCCTCCCGGCTCATCGCGGAGAAGAAATTACAAATGCGGTGATGGATTCGGAACGATCTATAGTGTTTGAGCAAGCGGAAAACCGCATGCACGTGCAGAAGGCCATTTTGTACTTACTATTGGGCGGGGAAACTCGCCTGCCAGCGAGGAGCGCTCATGTCTGAAAAAATTGTGCTTGCTTATTCCGGAGGCCTGGATACCTCGATCATCATTCCATGGCTCAAAGAGAATTATTCGTGCGACGTAATTGCTATGGTCGGCGATGTTGGCCAGGGAGACGACATGGAAGCGGTGGTGGCGAAAGCCTATGCGACCGGCGCGTCCCGCGTAGTGGTGGAAGACCTGCGCGAGGAATTTCTCACCGAATATGTGTTTCCTGCGCTGAAAGCGGGAGCAGTGTACGAACATAAATATTTGTTGGGAACGTCCCTCGCACGACCGGTTATTGCTAAGCATCAGGTCGAAGTTGCTTTGCGTGAGGGAGCCACGGCAGTCGCCCATGGATGCACTGGCAAAGGCAACGACCAGGTGCGCTTTGAATTGGCTTATCAGGCGCTCGCGCCCGAGCTGCGAGTCATAGCGCCGTGGCGGGAGTGGTCGCTCAAGTCGCGGGAAGATTGCCTCGATTACGCCGAGCAGCATGGAATCCCGGTGGCCGCCAGCCGCGAAAAGATTCACAGCCGCGATCGAAATCTTTGGCACCTCAGCCATGAAGGCGGTGAATTGGAAGATGCGGGTAATGCGCCGCTTGCCAGCACTTGGCAACTGACCCAATCGCCGCAAGATGCTCCGGACCGCGAGGAGCAAGTAACCCTTGGTTTCGCGGCCGGCGTTCCCGTTTCTGTTAATGAATTGCAACTCGATCCGGTGTCGTTAGTCGAGCTATCAAACGAGATTGGTGGACGCAACGCCATCGGCCGCGTCGACTTGGTTGAAAACCGCTTCGTTGGCATCAAGTCGCGCGGCTGCTACGAAACTCCGGGCGGAACTTTGCTTATCACGGCGCATCGCGAACTCGAAGCGTTGTGCCTGGAGCGCGATGTCACACACTTCAAGCAACACATCGGCTTGAAATATGCGGAACTAGTTTACTTTGGATTCTGGTTCACCCCGCTTCGTGAAGCACTCGATGCGTTTGTTGAAAATACGCAGAAAAATGTAACGGGCTCAATCACGCTTTCTCTGTATAAGGGCAACGTTTCGGTGGTGAGCCGCAAATCGGAACATTCCCTCTACCGCACCGATCTGTCATCGTTCACCATGGGTGACAGTTACGACCAGAAAGATGCAGCCGGCTTCATCCGCATTCTCGGTCTGCCATCGCGCTCGCGCGCCCAAGTAAGTAAAGAGGCGTTGAAATCGGAGGTCGCGTAATGAAAATGTGGTCCGGCCGTTTTCGCCAGCCTCTTGATCCGGAGTTCGAACGCTGGCAACGTTCCTTCGATTTTGACCGGCGATTATTGACTCACGAACTCGCCGCCAGTAGCGCGCACGCGCGGGGTTTAAAGGCGGCAGGGATTCTAAATTCGACTGAACTGATCGCGATTCTGCAAGGCTTGGAGCAAATCGGTGAGCAGGCCGCGTCGTCGCCCGCATTTCTCGAAGACGACGAAGCTGAGGACGTACATCACTTTGTCGAGAAGAAATTAGTTTTGCTGATTGGCGACGCCGGATACAAATTGCACAGCGGCCGCAGCCGAAATGAGCAGATTGCGACTGACCTTCGTTTATATGTTCGAGACGCTCTAGATCAAATTAGAGCTGACTTGGCGGCTTGGTGCAGCGCTCTCCTGGATCGTGCACAGCAAGCGGGAAATGCAGCCATGCCGGCCTACACGCACCTACAACCAGCAGAGCCAGTATTGGTTTCCCATTGGCTGCTGGCTTACATTGAAATGTTCTTACGCGACGCGGAAAGGCTCGCGGATTGCCGAAAGAGGTTGAATGCTTGTCCCCTCGGTTCTGGCGCGGTTGCTGGAGCCACGCTGCCGCTCGATCGGCGAAGCATGGCGGCTGATCTTGATTTCGATCAGCCAACCGCAAACAGCGTCGACGCTACCAGTGATCGTGATTTCGTAGTTGAATTTGTGAACTCGCTTTCGTTGCTGGCTCTGCACTTGAGCCGCTGGGCTGAGGAGATGATTCTCTTTTCAACGCAGGAATACGGGTTCCTGCAAATGCCCGAGGCGTACTCGACCGGCAGCAGCGCTCTCCCGCAGAAGAAAAACCCCGACCTGCTGGAACTGGCGCGTGGCAAATGCGCTCGTGTTATTGGTGCTGCAACCACATTGCAAATTTGTTTGAAGGGCCTGCCACTCGCCTATAACAAAGACTTGCAGGAAACCCAAGAGCCACTATTCAACGCTGCCGACACTATTCTTTCGCTGCTGCCGCTGGTAACGGGATGGATCAAGGCTGTTGAACTCAATTACGAGACTATGCAGAAGGCAGCGCAGTCTGGATTTATGAATGCATGGGCCGCAGCAACTTATCTGGTGCAGCGCGGAGTGCCTTTCCGTCTGGCGCACGAGCAAATAGGAAAAGCGGTGCAGATTTGCATCGAGAAGAATTGCGAACTTCAGAATTTGTCTTTGGAGGAACTTCGCTCAGTGAATTCCAAATTCGACCAGGATATCCACGCCGCGCTGAAACTGGAATCGGTGCTTGCTATTCACGACGTTCCGGGGGGTACCGCCCCGGCGCGAGTAAGGCAGGCGATGGCAGATGCGCAGAAGAGAATCGAGTTGATTCGGGAGGATGTCCATGCGCACGCGTAAAGCCATTCTGCCGGACGCTCCACGCATCCACGGCCTTATTTCCGCCTATGCTGGTGACGGCACGCTTCTGCCGCGAACCCTGGCCGAAATCTGCGAGAACGTGCGCGATTTCGTAGTGCTGGAAGACGGCGGTCTGATTATCGGTTGCGGCGCGCTTCATTTGTACGGTCCGCATCTGGCTGAAATCCGTTCCATCACGGTCGCGCCTTCGCAGCAAGGCAAGGGTGGTGGCGGATATTTGGTAAAAGCGTTATTGGCGGAATCGAAAAAGCATCGCGTCTCTTGCACTTGTCTGTTCACGCGGGCTCCCGAGTTTTTCGCTCGCATGGGTTTCACAAACGCACAGCGCGAGGATCTGCCGGATAAGATCTACAAAGACTGCCACGTGTGCCCAAGATTTCATGCCTGCGACGAAGTGGCAATGGTACGTGGTGAATTGCCAAAGTTTGCGATTCTGCCCGAACCGGCCAATTTACTGGTCAAACTGCAGCTGGGAACATAACCGATCTGGGAGCGGACGCGGCCGAAAGCTTCGCAAAATAGGCCAGCCGGCTGCGCACGAGGAAATCGGCCCTGCGCCGCCAAGTTTTGCAAGCCCGGCTATTCGCGCTATCTTATTCTCATGCAACTTCGTGGATGCGGTACAGCTCTGGTAACGCCCTTCCGTCAGGACGGCTCCATCGACGAGCCGGCCCTGCGCAACCTGGTAGCCTGGCAGATCGAGTCGGGAATCGATTTCCTGGTGCCCTGCGGGACTACCGGCGAAACACCAACCTTGTCGCATGATGAATGGCTGCATGTCATCGATGTCACTATCGAAGTCGCGGCAGGGCGCGTGCCGATCATGGCAGGAGCGACCTCCAATTCCACCCAGGACGCGGTAGAAAAAGCCAAGGAAGCGGCAGCACGACCTGGAGTGGATGCGATCCTCACGGCCTCGCCGTATTACAACAAGCCAACGCAGGAAGGCCAGTACCGGCATTTCCGTGCGATTGCCGAGGCGGTGGATAAGCCGATCATTCTTTACAACGTGCCCGGACGCACTTCCGCAAACATCGAGCCTGCTACTGTGGTGCGGCTGGCAGAGATCCCCAATGTTTATGGAGTCAAAGAGGCAAGCGGCAACATAGCGCAAATGGCCGAACTGTGTGCGGTGGTGCCGGAGAGTTTTCTGGTTTTTTCCGGCGACGATGCCGTGACTCTTGCTCTCGTTGGGCTGGGCGGAGTTGGCATCGTTTCGGTCTGTTCGAATGAAATTCCCCGTGAAATGGCAGAGATGACGCGGGCGGCATTGAATAATGATTGGATCACCGCACGCCGTCTTCATCGCAAATATCTGCCGCTGATGCAGGGGAATTTCATTGAGACCAGCCCTATGCCGGTGAAAGCTGTATTGGCAATGATGGGAAAAATCGAAGAAGTTTATCGGTTGCCTCTGTTACCCATGCGCCGCGACACACGCTCCAAGATACAGAAAATCGCGACTGACGTTGGTCTGATTGCCAAGCCCGCGAGTGCGGCTGCTGACGCGGTTAATTTTTATATCTATGAAAACTGGCTGGCTGGACCGCACAAAATCGTTCTGCACCGGTCAAGTTGTGGCCAGTGTAATCACGGCAAGGGACGCCCCGCCGGACATGACGCCAACCATGCGCGCTGGCATGGCCCTTACGCCACGCTTACCGAAGCCCGCGAAACGTCACACGGCATGGCTGGCGTGCTGATCCGCAGCGAGTGCAAGTGCATTTGACGATCTCCGGTTTTGGTCCGTTGGGGGGACGGACACTTGTCCGTCGCTTTTGACTTTGCTGTAGAACCTTTCGGACAAGTTAAAGACAACGGCGACGGACAGGAGTGTCCGTCCCACAAGCTGAAAATCCCGTATACTCTTCCGGCATGGAATCTCTCCGGTCCGCGATCGAACGTCTTGCTTCCCTCGAAGTAGAAAGCAACCCCGATGCACGACAAATCTTCATGGATTTTCGCGATGAGCTGACACAAGGCAAGATTCGCGCCGCGGAAAAAATTGATGAAAAGTGGGTGGTAAATATTTGGGTGAAGCAGGGCATCCTGCTTGGCTTTCGTCTGGGCGAACTCAGCAAGATGGGCGAAGACATCAGCCTTTCTTTCGTGGATAAAGACACCTTTCCCGTGCGGCGATTTACCGTGCGGGACCGCGTGCGCATCGTGCCCGGCGGATCGTCGGTGCGCACCGGCTCCTATGTAGCGCCGGGCGTGATCTGCATGCCTCCCATGTTTATTAACGTGGGCGCGTACGTGGATGAAGGCACGATGGTGGATTCCCATGCGCTGGTCGGTTCCTGCGCGCAGATTGGCAAGCGCGTGCATTTGAGCGCGGCGTCGCAGATTGGCGGGGTCCTCGAACCGATCAATGCGTCACCAGTCATTGTTGAGGACGATGTGCTCGTGGGTGGCAACTGCGGCGTCTATGAAGGCACGCTGGTGCGCGCGCGGGCGGTGCTGGGTGCGGGAACGATTCTAACCCGGTCTACGCCGCTGTATGACATTGTCCGGGGACAAGTTTACCGTGCAACCGATGAGAAGCCGCTTGAGGTACCCGAAAATGCGGTTGTTGTACCCGGGTCACGAGCCGTAACAAAAGGTCAGGCGGCGGAGTGGAATCTGTCGCTCTACACACCCGTAATCGTGAAATATCGCGACGAAAAAACTGACCAGAGAATCGAATTGGAAGAATTACTGCGATAGGGTCAAGACAACCGGCGTACAGGTTCCACAACCAACGGCAGCGCCGATTCCTCGGCAAATCGCCGTTGCCGAATCTCGACGTGCTTTTCACGAAAATGGGCCTGGGCGCGTTCGCCCCAAGCCCGCACAAAATAATAATTCAGCCCAGCGCCGATTGCCGAACTGGCGATGGGAATCATGCGTCCCGACCACTTCTCCACAGCTTCTTTACTGGCCTGCACCGCTATTCGCTGAATAACCTTGGGCACGAAACGATTGACTACTTCTTTTTCCAGCACCTCGCGGCTGATGTCTACACCAGCGGCGCTGGCAGCCGCAATCCACAACTCGGCAGTCTCTTCGTCGGTATTGTATTCGAAACCGTAGATGAGGCTTAGCTTCTGAATGGTTCGCAAAGTGATGCTGGCCAGGATACCAAGGTCAGGAACCATGGTCAGAATGCCGCCTAAGCCAAACCCGGCGCCTTCGGCGGCAGCCAGTTTCATTCCGCCGTGGATGATCCGGTTCGCCAAATCGTCAAGCACGGTAACATCGACCGAGTAAATGCCTTGAAAACTGTTGATGGGAACGCCATAAGCGGCACGAAGCTGCAATAGAAACTTGTTCGGATCAACCTTCACCTTCTCGTATGCATGTTGAAAGCCACGCCGCAGCGCATTCTCAACGCGCCCTCTTAACCATGATTTTCGCAATTGTTCAGCCATCTCAATTGACCATAAATCAAGCAGCGAAGAAAAACCAGTTCCAGTTTCTTGCATGCACAAGCGTGCGTAGCCCACCATTGGGCGGTTTGCCCGTTCTTCGTGCTACGATCAATGGACACCTAAAATGCCAACTGGAAAATTGCACATTGTCCCCCTCGGCGGCCTGGGCGAGTTCGGAATGAATTGTATGGCCGTGCGCTGGGGCGATGACATCATCGTCATCGACGCTGGCCTGATGTTCCCCGAGGCTGAACTGTTGGGCGTCGACATCGTGGTGCCGGATATTTCCTACCTGATCGAGAACCGGCAGCGTGTTCGCGCCATCATTCTCACCCACGGTCATGAAGACCACATCGGCGCATTGCCGTGGATTCTTTCCGAACTTAATGTTCCCGTGTGGGGCACTGAGTTCACGCTTGCCTATGTCGAAGACAAACTGGAAGAGCATGGGCTGCTGGAGAACGCGGATCTGAATGAGATCCGCACCGGCGAGCGTTTCAAGGTGGGTCCATTCACCATTCACCCCATCCACGTTACGCACAGTCTGGTTGATTGCGTCTCCTTAGCCATTCACACGCCGCTCGGTGTGCTGATTCATACTGGAGATTTCAAGGTCGATCCTACTCCGACAGACAACAAGATGTTTGACCTGCACTCGTTCGCCGAGTACGGCAAAGAAGGCGTGCTGGCGCTGTTTCAGGATTCGACCAACGTCGAGCGCAAAGGTTACACCCCGAGTGAACGTGCGGTGCGACGCAAGTTCGATGAGGTGTTTGCACGTACCGAGCGGCGGCTGTTCATCTCCTGTTTTTCTTCGTCTATTCATCGCATCAAGCTCGCCGTGGAATTAGCGTGGGAGCACGGGCGCAAAGTCGCATTTATCGGGCGTTCAATGACCAGTTCGTCGGAAATCGCCGAGGATCTCGGCTACATCGACATTCCCGAAGGACTGCTGATCCATCCGGGCGAGATGAAGAATTACCCTCCCGAAAAAGTGTGCGTGATGATCAGCGGTACACAGGGCGAGCCGATGTCAGCGCTTTCGCGGGCCGCGGTCGACAATCACAAGCACGCCAAAATAGAAAAAGGCGACACGGTGGTACTTTCGTCCAGAATCATTCCCGGCAACGAAAAGGCGATCTATCGCATGATCGATCACCTGTTTCGGCGACAGGCGCATGTGATTTACGAAGACGGATCGTCGCCGCCAATTCACGTAAGCGGACATGGCAGCCAGGAAGAACTCAAACTGATCATCAATCTGGTAAAGCCTAAGTATTTCATCCCAATTCATGGCGAGTACCGGCAATTGAAGTTGCATGCGGAAATGGCGGGCGCCATGCACAGTTCCGTGGGAAGCGTAATGCTAATTGAAAGCGGCGATATTTTGGAATTGGATGAACTGGGCGCGCGCAAGGCCGGCCGCGTTAACGTCGGCCGTGTATGTATCGATTCCGGGTCGCGCACCGATGTTGTGGAAGACTTGATCATCAAGGATCGCCGCCATCTGAGCGAAGATGGCATCGTGCTGCCGATTATCGCAATCCACAAACTTTCGGGACGCGTAGAGACTCCGCCCGAAATTGTGACCCGCGGCTTCGCCCCGGGTGAGGACGGGTTCCTCGATGGCGCGCGGCAACTGGTGATGCAGACGCTGGACAGTTCGAGCGCGGAAGAGAAAGCCGACTACGGCGTGATCAAGGAAAAGATCCGCGCGGATTTGAAGCGCTACATCTCAAAGCAGACGCAGAAACGCCCGCTGATTATGCCGGTGATACTGGAAATTTGAGTTCTGTGTCATGCTGAGTGAAGCTGAATCCATTGCACGAGATCATTTTTCCAGCCACCTCGCGCCGCTAATCGTACTTACTGAGCAGACGGAATCCCTTTACCGGCGGGCCATGGGCGCAATGGCGGACCACCCACGCCCCGGCGCAGCCCCCAAGGTCGGTCTCATATTGACGTCCCGTCTGACAAACGACCTCCGAGTCTGTTCGTTCTCCGCGCAACTCGGTTATGGCATTCGGGCCCTTCTCGTCGGTGCGACCATCGTCGAGGTAGTTGGCGCCCTGGCCTACGTTGGCGACAGCGAGAGCCGAGCCGCCCATTGGGCTGAACACTCCGATCTCAGGCACTCCTACCCTCGAAAGGTCGAGGAAGGGATCAAAGCGTTGCTAAGCTCTCTAGGTATATCCAGCCCTGGTGCGAAGGAAAATTGGTATCGGGCCTACACCTTCATGTGCACGGCAAAACACGGAAATCCTCTGATCTTGATGCTCCACGGATTGCGGATCGACAGGTCCGGCTGCTCCTATCCAAGCGGGCCGGATTGCTCGGCCTTTGGCACACCTCTGTCCGCGGAGGCCCTATACAACGCGGTCTTTTTTGGAGCTTCAGGAGTCTATGTCGCAATCGGTCACTGCGCCGAGGAAACCCTTCTGGCCCAACTTCGCGCCGAAGCCCTAAGGATCACAGAAGACCTCCACGGACTGGAGTTATGGTTCACGGAGTTATTCAACGCTGGCCAAGAGGAATCGGCCCAAGGCGTGGTCAGCCAGGTTCAAACGCAGGCAATCGTGTCGCAGCTGAACTCAGAGACCGAGCGATTGAGGCGAGAGACTGACCGCAGGAGACGGGGCTCATCCCCTCGGCTGACACAGTGAGGGGACGGCCCTGCCCTCAACCGAAAAAGCGAATCCCGCCATCCTACTGAGCCGCTTCGACGGTGAGCTTCAGCCCCACCGCTTTGGTAACGGCAACCAGCGTCGAAAGTCGAGGGTTTCCCCGAGCCGATAAGGCGCGGTACAGGCTCTCGCGCTCAATGCCCGCGGCTTTGGCTACCTTAGCTATGCCGCCTCGCGCCTGGGCAATGCGGCGCAGGGCAATCAGGAGTACGCTCGGCTCGTCGTCATCTTCCAAGGCGGCTCGAAGGTACTCGGCGGCAAACTCCGGATTGTCGCGCAGTTCACGAACCGTGGCTTCATCGTGGGATATGCTTGCCCTGCGTTTCATAGTGTCCTTTCCCTGAAGTCTTTGAGGTATTCCAGCGCGTGCTTAAGGTCGGAACCCTGCTTGTGTTTATCCCCGCCACAGAGCAGCAAGATACAAGCCTTGCCCACCAGCGCGTAATAAACTCGATACCCCGGCCCCCAATCGATCCGCAGTTCAACAAACCGCCGCGCAGAGCCTTGCAGTCGCCGAAGTTCCCTGCCGAGAGACGATCAATCCGCGCCACAATCTTCGCCTTGGTTCGAGCGTCTCGTAGTCGTAACAGCCAATCGCCGAAAACATCTCTACCCGATTCGGTCAGATATCGGCGAACTTCCATTCTTCGTCATTGTAGCTTATAAATTACATACGCGCAAGAGCTGGCAGCCTTGCTATACGAAAACTTGGATTGCTCTATGCCAGCGGGTTCGTCCGGCGCAACCCCGGAAAGCGTGCAAAGTCACAGTCCGTGGTGTGGAGCACGCCGCCATATTCGATGGTCAACGCGGCTAGTTGTGCGTCGTTAATCAGGGCCCCTGAAGCCTGACCCTCGACAATCATGCGCCGCAATAAAATCCACTGTTCATCGCCGGGCGAAAGAACTCGTACGGTGGGCTGACCCAGCCACTCATCTACCAGCCGCGCCGCTTGCTCCAGGCTCAGCCGGGGTCCCGGCAATCGAGTATTGGTCATGACCCGCAGGAATGCAGAGACGGTTTGCCACGAGAGTCCGACGGATTCGAGCCCTGAGAAGGTTTTTTCCACCCAGGCCCGAGCTTTTGTATGCTGAGATGAGCCACAATCGTACGCGTAGATAAGAATGTTTGCGTCGACTAGGATCACCGATACTCCGGTCCCTCCAGGAACTCGAGCAACTCCTCGACATTGTCATAGCTCAATCCTGGAGGAAGTCCCAGATTTATGGGTTTTACCACGAAAGGTTTTCTGGGTGGTTGTTTTGAAGCCATTAATCCCAAGCGCAAAAAGTGATTGACGACTTCTTTAAACGAGGCGCCGGACCGCCGGCTCTCTTTGTTTAAGAGGCTGGCAACGTCATCGTCGAGGGAAAGAGTAGTACGCACATCATGATGCTAATATAAGAGGCATCATGATGTCAGCTGGAATAGTTTGGTTCTTCGGGTAACGGCTTGTATCCTAAGCGATAGAATCGCGCAAAATGCAACCGGTCTTTGGCAGAAGGCCAAGAATAATAGCTAAATGGTAACCCTACAGGACATTCGCGAAGCCCAGGCTCGCTTGTTTGGCGTAGCCGTGCGCACGGAACTCATTCAGGCTTCGTTAACCGATGGTATGGGGCCAAACGCTCGAAAACTTTACCTCAAGCCCGAAAATTTGCAGCCCATCGGCGCCTTTAAATTGCGCGGGGCGTACAACAAAATCGCTTCTCTTTCCTCGGAACAGCGCAGCCGCGGCGTGATTACTTACTCCAGCGGAAATCATGGGCAAGGCGTCGCCTATGCGGCGCGGGCATTGGGTGCGAAGGCCGTGATCGTGATGCCTGACAATGCTCCGGCTATCAAGCGTGAGGCGGTTGCGGCCATGGGGGCTGAAATCGTGATGGTGGGACCCGGCAGCCTGGATCGCCAGGCTAAAGCGGAAGAACTGGCGGCGGAGCACGGTTATATCATTGTGCCCCCTTTCAACGATGAAAAGGTTATTGCAGGCCAGGGCACGATGGGGCTGGAAATTATTGAAGACCTTCCTGAAGTCGAAACTGTGCTCGTTCCGGTCGGTGGAGGGGGAATGCTCAGCGGTGTGGCCGCAGCCATCAAGTTGAGCAAACCGAGCGTGAAAATAATTGGAGTGGAGCCTGATCTCGCGGCGGACGCGCAAGCCAGTTTTCGAGCGGGACAAATTGTGCAGTCCAGCGCCGAGCAAACCTCGCGCACCATTGCGGACGGCTTGCGGACGCAAAGCGTTGGCCCCATCAACTTTGAACACATACGACAATACGTGGACGATATTGTCACCGTCAGCGAAGATGAAATCCGCCACGCTATGATGTGGCTGGCGACAAATCCCAAGACCTTAGCTGAACCCAGCGGCGCGGTCGCGGTTGCCGGTTTTTTGTTTCACCAGGACGAATTGCCGAAAACTACAATGAACGTTGCGATCATCAGCGGAGGAAATGTCGATCCGCGAGTGTTACAGGAAATGAATCGGATGTGATGCGTCGCATGCCAAGCGCTTTCGCTCGGGATGACAAACTTTCTTTATGAACCAGGAATGACAGAATTTTGTTGTAATAAGCACAACGCCTTCCGCAGAATCGAAATATGCAATTGAAATTAATAACCGTCGCCGCTTTATTACTTTGCTTCACCGCTGCAGCGGACACGATACGGGGCACGCCCATTCGTCCTGCTTCAATCTATCTGTCGCCGGACACGAGTTCGAATAAGCTGGCCGATATTGAGCGCGGGCGTGAAGTTGTTGTTCTTGAAACGAGCGGCGATTGGATAAATGTAGAAGCGGTCCTCACTGAGGAAAAAATAATTACGGGTTGGATGATGAACAAGGGCGTCGTTCAGGCCTCAACGCCGAATGGCGACAAAATCATTTTTGGTGAAGCGGTTGATTCTGAAGATCAGGCCAGCCAACAGCACGGGCGCCGCGATGCGGCGCAGGATGCGATGCGTCTCTACTATCGAGCCGCGGAATATTTTCCTCACTCGCCGCTCGCCGGCGAAGCCATGTACCGTTCGGCGGATATTCGCTGGCAGATCGACAAGGCAGATGTGATGTCTCGTCCATCGGCGAAAGAAAAAGAAGCCTACCTTCGTGAAGGCATGAATGAGGAATTCATGAAGGAGGTAATCAAGAAGTTTTCCGGGAGCAAATGGGCTGATCTGGCGGCCTTCCATCTGATCGAAAATAAACTATGCGGTGACTGGCAAGCTTCGTCCAAATGTCCTGAGAAAGAAGCGGAAATGTACGAAAAATATGCCAACGATCATCCTCAATCACCCACTGTGGTCGAGGCACTGTATGATGCGGCATGGCGGCGCTCCGCGCTCATTGAGATTTACCGAACTGAAGACCAGTCCAAGAAATCTGAGGAAGCGAAAAATAAGGCCATCGCGCTTGCGCAGAAAGCAATAACGCTAGGAGCGCAAAGTGATTGGGGCGCGCGCGCTCAGTTGTTGTTGTATTTGATCGAGCAAAAAATTCCTACCTACGGGAACGGAGCCAACTAACTTGCCAATTTATCAAGCCGTGGTGCTGGCGATCATTCAGGGACTGGCGGAATTTATTCCGGTATCGAGTTCAGGGCATCTGATTATCGTTCGGCGACTGTTGGGGTGGAATGAACTTTCTCCTGCACACGAGCTTACTTTCGACGTAGCGTTGCATTTTGGCACGCTGCTCTCGGTCCTGTTTTATTTTCGGCGGACCTGGTTTCAGATTATCCGGGCGGCGTTTGGTGGAAAGGTGGTACGTTTCTCCGAGGCCGGCGAGGCCGACCAGAACCTCACGCCGGACGAACAACGCGAAGAGCGTCTGCTGCTTTGGTATTTTGCAATTGCCACAATTCCCGGGGCTATCGCCGGCAAGTTACTGGAGCACTCGGCCGAAGACTACTTTCGCGAACACATCTACTTAATCGCTACCGCCCTGATCGTCGTCGCGCTGTTGATGTGGTGGGGAGAAAAAGTCAGCCGGCTTACCAAACCACTTACTCGCATCAGCTTTACCGATGCGCTCGTCGTAGGCTGCGCCCAGGCTACCGCACTCATCCCTGGAGTCTCGCGATCAGGTTCGACGATTACCGCGGGCTTGTTCCGGGACATGACCCGCGAAGCTGCAGTGCGTTTTAGTTTCTTGCTTTCGACTCCGATCATCGCCGGCGCAGCATTGCTCAAGGCGCACGAGCTTCGGAAAGAAGGTTTGCCGGCAGGAATGCACACGCCATTCCTCGTCGGGGTGCTGGTTTCAGCGATTGTGGGATACGTCACCATTGCCTGGCTAATTCGCTATCTTCAATCCAACAGCCTGAAGGTTTTCATTGTTTATCGCATCGTGGTTGGAGTGATTGTGATTGGTCTTGCCCTGATGTGGCATCTGCAATAAACACCAGGTAGGTTGCGCTGCTCGCGCAATACTGCCACAGGTAGTGTTTGTCATTCTGGATACTGCCGCCAATCGTCGGTTGTACGCTGCTTTCATTCTTGTCATAATCGTAAGGCTCTGGCATAGATCTGGCAGTCGGCAGGAGTGTATTCCTGCGCGGGACCAAACACGCCTATGAGATATCTCTCACAGATCTTTGCCCCGACTAACAACCGCCGGCTCAACGAACTGGTCGGTTTTCTTTTGTGCATCTCCGCCCTCCTCCTTTTTCTCGCGTTGGCGTCGTATTCGCCGCTAGATCCTTCGTTCAACAGCGCTTCCGTACTGACAGGTTCGCGCGCGGCACGCAACTGGATCGGCGTCGTGGGCGCCATGGTTTCTGACCTGATGCTGCAAGGGTTTGGCGTGGGAGCGTTTCTTCTGCCCATTTTTTCTGCAGTGCTTGGCATTCGCTGGTTTCGTTCGCGCAGGATCGCCTCGCCAATCGCCAAGGTTCTCGGCGGTTTGTGGCTGATAATTTTCGTTCCCGCTCTACTGGCACTCTTGCCGGGTCACCTGCGCTGGATGAACGCCATTCCGATTGAGGGTCTTTTTGGCAGGATGGTCGGCGATTTTCTCATCCACTATTTCAATCTGGCGGGAGCTTACATCGTCTGCGCCAGTGTTCTGGCGGTAGCTCTTTATCTCTCGACCGCATTTTCTTTCGCCGCGCTGCAGGTATGGGCGCCGACGCGTTTTGCTTTTGCAATTGCTTTATGGGATCGCTGCAAAGATTGGCAGGACGCGCGGAATAAGCGGCGCCTGCAGAAAGAACTGGAGAAGCGCCGCGCCGCGCCCAAGCCAGTAATCACAACCCAGATGGTTCCTGTACGAACCGCAACTCCTCCGCCTCAGTCGCAAATGCGGACCGCTGAACCGGTTCGAACCGGCATCGACCGGACATTTGCGGAAGAAAGCAGAGACGTTGAACGCAGTCAAGGCCCCGAGGCGATTACTCCAGAAGTCACCGAACGCGCCGACAGCGGGCAGAAGCCGAAGACGATCTTGCCGCACATCGCTGGTGGATTCAAGCTGCCTCCCAGTTCCCTTCTGCATCGGCCCGATGAGCAGCAGGCTGTCGATGCGGACGAATTGAAACTGCTGGCGCAAGTGCTGACGGGAAAATACGCGGAGTTTGATGTGCATGGGCAGATCACTCAGATCAATCCCGGCCCCGTGGTCACTACTTTTGAATTCAAGCCCGAGGCTGGCATCAAGTACAGCCGCATTACCAATTTGACGGACGATCTTTGCCTGGCTCTGAAAGCTGAGAGCATTCTGATCGAACGCATGGCGGGCAAATCGACCGTGGGCATTCAGGTGCCGAATCGCGAACGCGAAATCATCTGGCTGCGCGAAAACATCGAATCGAGCGAATTTCTGGGATCGAAATCGAAGCTTACGCTGGCGCTGGGGAAAGACATCAATGGACGAATTGTCACCGCTGATTTGAACGGCATGCCGCACTTGCTGATCGCGGGTTCGACAGGCGCAGGCAAGAGCGTGGCTATCAATGCCATGATCATGTCGATCCTTTACAAAGCCACGCCCGATCAGGTGCGGCTAATTCTGGTGGACCCGAAGCGGCTGGAACTTGGCAACTACGAAGGGGTCCCGCACTTGTACACGCCGATCATCACCGAACCGAAACTTGCGGCCAATGCGCTGCGCAATGCGGTTCGTGAAATGGAACGCCGCCTCAAATTGCTCGCTGAGAAGGGCGTTCGCAACATCGATCAGTACAACAAGCTATTCGACGAAAGCGGCACGCCCAGCCTGTTTGGTGACAATCCCGAAGAGCGTCCGCTGCCCTACATCGTAATTATCATCGATGAATTAGCCGACTTGATGATGCTCGATTCGAGCAACGTGGAAGAATCCATAACCCGGCTGGCGCAGATGGCACGCGCAGTCGGTATTCACCTCGTGTTGGCGACGCAGCGGCCTTCGGTCGACGTAATTACCGGATTAATCAAGGCCAATTTTCCGGCGCGCATGTCGTTCCGTGTTGCGACCAAGGTTGACTCGCGAACCATTTTGGATGCCAATGGCGCGGAAGCGCTCTTAGGCCGCGGCGACATGCTCTACCTGCCCTCGGGATCGGCTCGTGTTCACCGCCTGCACGCTCCGTTCGTTACCGAAAAAGAAATCGCGGCGGTCGTCGAATTCTGGCGCGCTCAGGGTCTCGCACAATACGAGGAGAGATTCCTGCAAGCGCCGAAAGAAGAACGTGAGGACGGAGGCTCCGGAACAGGGGCTGAAGGAGATGAAGAGGCAGCTAACGATCCCCTTTACGAGGATGCGGTTAAGTTGGTGGTGGAGTTCGGCAAGGCTTCAACTTCCCTGCTGCAACGGCGACTACGCATTGGCTACGGTCGCGCAGCGCATCTCATCGACCTCATGGAGCGAGATGGAATTGTTGGCGCCGCCGATGGTCCCAAGCCCCGTGAAGTCTTGAAGCGGCCCGATTGGCTCTCCGAAATCGAAGAGTCTCTGCGATAGTTCTGCGACTAAGAAGTCTCAGCCCTGCGCCACTCCCTCAGATTGACTGCGTAAAGCACGATGCAAAACAAGTTTGCCGGAATGAAACCCCACTGCGATGTTTTGAATCCGATCAAGCAGACAACAACGCTATTTATTCCGGCCAGAACCCATCCTTCCCAATGTCTTCGTCCGATCAGAATGGTTGAGACGATCGTAAGTACACAAGACACGTAATCGAGCCGTAAATCCACCGAAGAACACCTCCGCAGTCATTATGCGGTAAGTGTGCCCTCTTTCTTTGTGACGCAAGGGCTATGGCGACGTAACGTTAGTACGTGAACCACCAGAAATAGGAAGGGCGACCCAAGTAAGGATCGCCCTTTTCACGCGGCGGATGAGTGTCAGCTATTGCTGGAAAATATCGACTCTGGCAGTTGTATCTCCATTAGCCGGGCTAGGCGCATCCAGCGCAAAGAATTCTGTTGCAGAAACTAGATAAAGGATCTGCGTCTGATTTCCGGTTTGTGTCACCAGAACCCGGGCAGGATTGCCGACTGACGGCTGGGTCACGTCCGAAGCCTGGAATACACTCAGTCCGTTATCGCTGCTGATATCCTGCGTCAAGTCCAGTGTGCTCGCCCCTGCGATCCCGATACTCACCACGTTGCTTACAGCTGGATCGACGGGCGGGAGCGAACCACCGGCGTACGTCCCCGAGAGCGCAAAGCCTGACTGCTGCGGTGTCATAGAACCAAAACTGACAGCCGTGTCAGTGCCAATGACGAATGCCTGGTTAGAGTTCACCATGTAAAGAACCGGTTGCGAATTCTGGAAGCCTGATCCGCTCAGCGTCACGCGACCATTCGCCGCCACGCTGTAGCCACCTGTTCCAGACGGAGACGTCAGAGTACCGCCCGAATTTTGGTCAGAGTTGAGGCTGAAGCCTCCGGCGCCGTTGCCGGTGAAGACGCCGACTTGGCTCTCAGCGATGGAAGCATCCAACCCGGTTATTTCGAACACGCTCGCAGCATTGAAGCTGGCGTTGGTGAATCCGGAGTTCGCCTGCTGCATGATAGAACCACTGAGCAGAGGATTTCCCCCAGGCACGAACGGATCGATTCCTACGGTGAGGAGTTGAGTCGGCTGCGTGGTAGTCGCCTTTGCCACATAAAAACTGTAATCAGAATTTCCGATAGTTGCTGTACCGCGACCATTTCCGGCAATCGTGTACGCACCGGTAAAAGGAACATTAGTGCCTAACGTGCCAGCGTCATCGGAATCCTGCGCACCGTTGGTAATGTTTCCAGCACCATCGGCGTCAAAAAATCCGGCGACACCAAAACGATTCTTACTTGCATCGACTCCTGCAAAGCCGAACGCGTAGCCGCCGGTGATCGAGCCAACAGATGCGGAAGTATCCTGTTGCAGCAACATGCCAGAATTGTGCGCTGTGCCATTGACGAAGCCGCCGGTACTGTCGTCAAACTCGATGATGTTTGCATTTCCTCCCGAGAGCATGGAAAAAGCGAAAGAACGACTGCCCCCGCCAGAGAGGTTGAAGGTCATATATCCAAGACCGTTTTGGCCAACGTAATAGGTTCCGGTAAAACTTGGATTTGTTGGCGAGCTGCCGGTGTCGGTTTGATTTATATCCATGAGGCCGCCGGAAATATTCCCTTTGCCATCCGACAAAAATTCTCCCGCAGCCACGAAGAGCCCACTCACATCAAATCCACCCACCGAAAATACATAGTATCCACTCAGCCTTGCATTGTCCGTAGGTCCGGGGTTGATGGTAATGCTGAGATTCGCTGACGCGCTCTGCTGGGGGGTTGACGAGTCTACGACCTGAACCTCAAAATTGAAAGTTCCGGAGGCGATAGGCGTGCCCGAAATTGCGCCATTGGAAGCGAGAGAAAGCCCAATCGGCAGCGTGGTGTTGTTAATAAGGCTCCAGGTATAGGGTGGGGTTCCGCTGCTTGCCTGCAACGCTTGCGTGTAAGTCGTGCCCACCTGGCCATTGGGCAGCGATCCCGTGGCGACTGCAAGCGGCGGCGCGGGGTTGATCGTGATGCTCAACGCCTGCGTCACAGTGTTGCCCGATGAGTCTGTAACCTGGACAGTGAATTTGTAAGTCCCCAAAACGGTGGGAATACCCTCAATCTCGGCGGACGTGCTGGTGCTAGTGGTTTGAAAAGTCAATCCTGGAGGCAGGCTGCCGGCAGTCACAGACCAGGTAAAAGTTCCCGTGGCACCTTCCGCATCTACAAATGTGTTGTATGAAGTTTGCAGAGTTCCCGCCGGAAGTGAGGTCGTGGCGATGGTGAGCACCGCGTTTAACGTAATCGTCTCAGTCGTGGTTATGCTCGAGTTTGCCACTGAAGTTGCGGTGACGGTTGCGGTGGCGGCAGTTGAAATGTTAGCTGGGGCGATATAAACAACTGAAGTTGTCGTATTGTCGCTCAACTGGCCGGGGCCGGAAAGAGTCCAACTGACGCCTTGATTGTTCGTGTCATTGGTAAGCGTCGCGATAATGGTCACGGTGGCTCCTGGATTCAACGACACTCCGGAAGCCGGACTCAGGGTTATTGTGATGGTGTTGCTTCCCGAGCAACCTGCGAAAACCAGCGCCCAGACAAGGATACCCACCGCCAGCGACGAAACAACTCTCAATTGTCTCAAGGTTTCTCCACAGAAAGTTTTAACAACATCTTCGCGAAAGAGCAACCCGTTAGAACGAGAATAAAACCTGCAAATCGATTCTGCGAGTGGCTGAACCGAAGGAATACGGGCCACCGGCAAGGGCGTTCGATTGGCCGAACAAGGGAGAATCGAGGTTCCCGACCGGCGTTGCCAGGTTCACCCGGTTAAGAATATTTCGCCCGGAGACGCTGAAGGTCACATTGTAACGCCGGCTGGTTGCCGCGCCCGCCGCAAAAGGGCCGCCAGGACCGCCGCCGCTGCCGCTCAATCCGCGCCCACCCAGTCCGCCACCAGGGCCGCCTCCACCGCGTCCGCCTCCACCACCCCCGCCCCCGGTTCGCGGGCCTTGCCCTGCGCCTACCTCCCGCCCAAATCCGATAGTTTTACTCAGACGCAGATTCATGGTGAACAGCGTCGGGCCCGTGCCGATATTAATCGGAATAACTTTTTGCCCGGGCGTGGGCATCAGGTTGAACGTACCCAACTGCGTGCACGCCAGGTTTGACGAGATCTGCAGCACGCTGCAGGTTGCGGCCGAAGCCAGCGACGGCCGGTCATTAAAAATCGAATCGCCGTTGAGATCCTGACCGACCGTGACATTGTACGGCTGCCCCGAACTTACAATGACGAAGGGATTCAGCCGAACTGCGTAAGGCAGCGTGATTGTTCCTCCCACTACCACGCGGTGGTGCACATCGAATGAAGAGCGGCCGTAATCGACCGTTGGGTCATACGAATTTGATAGGAAGTTCGCGTTGATGCTCGATGACCCTCCGCCTCCACCACCCCCAAAACCGCCTCCACCACCCCCGCCAGAACCGCCACTCGATCCCAAATCGCTGTTGGCGTAATTCAGCATATAGAAACCAAACAGCGAAAGCTTGGTTCCAATATTCGTTCTGAAATTGGCGATCAGTTGGTTTTGCCGGAAAATTCCTTCGGAGTCGTATTGATAAATGTTGTCGGTATTTCCAAGAGGCCGGATGCCCGGAGGATATGTGCCCGGAAGCGGAGCGTTGGCATTGCGAATGAAGACCTGGTGCTCGCCGTACGAATTTATGTAAGTCAGAGCCACGGTAGTGCTCTTGGCAACTTGGCGCTCCACGCCTATCGCCGATTGCATGGTTGACGGCGCTCGCAGTCCGGAAGCAATCTGATAGCGCGTAGGAGAGATCTGGCCGATGACAGCAGTGTTTGCCTCAACAATTGTCTGCTGTTGGGTAAAGCCGTTCAGTCGCTCCGCCTGGAGAACGAGGTTGGAGGGGAAACGATCGTAAAAAATTCCGAAGCCGGCGCGTAGTACGGTTTTCGGTGCAGACTTTTTCGCGCCACCCAGGCCCCAGGCAAAACTCAGTCGAGGCGCGAAATCCCCATGATCACCAATGTCATTCTGGGTTTCAAAACGCAACCCATAGCTTAGCGTCATATTGGGACGAATCCGCCAATCATCCTGCAGGTAAAGGCCCGCGTCAACATACGTGACCGTCGAGAGCGGTTGCCCGCTGGTGATCGAAAACTGGCTGGCGCCGCATTGCGCCAATTGGCTAGTCGTCGGCACCGTTGGGAGCGCCGCGATCAGCGCCGACAAACAAGAAGTCCCGGGCACCACGTTGGTTTCATATTGCTGCAGCGAGGAAAAGGTGAACGTGCCATTGAAATTGGAAGCCGAAAAGTTCGAATCCGTCGACGCGCGCAGCCGTCCGCCGAATTTTATTAAGTGATTGCCGTGAACGATAGAGGTGTAATTCTGCAATTCGTAGTGATTTTGCGAATCCGATCCATTTCCAATCTGATTGCCTCCGCCGGTAAAGGCGCCAATCACATTTATGGTTGGTGAAAAATTCTGCACGGTCTGACTGCTATTCTCGCGCAGATATTGAAACCGCGTTTCATTCACAATATTCGTGCTCACGACCTGGGTATCACTGATCTGCAGAGTGTGTTCGGTAGAAATCGTGTTATAAGCCTGCGACGGAAGAGAAAACGTTCCGATACCCTCGTTGTTCTCAGTATCGCGGTAGAACTGATAACGGACAGTTAGGGTATTGTTGGGCGAAAGTTGAAAATCGAATCGCGGACCGAGATTCAGCCGCGTTTCCGGATTGGGCACGGCTTGGGTGAAATTCACGCCAGTCGGATTGGGGTCAGTGACTGTGGGCACAACCGCACTCACAATATTCGAATCGTTGATTTCCCTGCCTTGCGCAGTAAAGAAGAATGAAGCCTTTTTGCTGATCGGCCCGCTGACACTGCCATTAAAAAGTTCAGAATGAAAAGATGGCTGGTTAGGTTCGAACGGACTCAAGGCATCGAACGCAGATGAGTTGCCGTCGGCCATGAACTGGCCGTGAAACTGGTCCGTACCCGGCTTGGTGAAAATTTCAATGCGGCCGTAGCCGAGCTTGTCGTACTCAGCCGAAAACGGGTTTTGATTGATGCGAATTTCGCGAATGGAAGACTTGGGGGGAAGCTGTCCCGCGGTAAATCCGTCAATATATATCTGGCCTCCATTGGGCCCGGCAGACGGTCCAGCCAGCGCTTCCAGTTCCTGTTGCAGTTCGTCGGGATCGTCAGACAGAGCTTCGAGGTCCTTCCCCTTGATCACAATCGAACTGGCGTTCTCCGATGGATTAACGCTCACGGTCGGGCTTTCTTCCTGCACTTCAACCTTTTCTGGTTGTACTTGAATTTCGAGCGCGATGTCGAACTGCTGCGCTTGATCTGCCGAGACCGCGACGTTTTGCTTTGTGGATGGGGTAAAGCCTTTCGCCGTAGTACTGACAGAATAACTTCCGGGCGACAAGCCCTTGAACTCGTACGATCCCTGGTTGTCAGTGACTGCAGTCGCCTTTTTCCCGCTGGGACCGGTCGCAGTCACGCTGGCTTGAGGAATGACCGCGCCGGTGGGATCGGTGACCCGGCCGCGCAACGTCCCCGACGAAGTTTGCGCGTGCAAGGAACTGGTCAGCAGCAAACCGAATAGCGTGACCACCATGCATGCGCGACTTCCGGAGCAGCTAGACTTCATTGATTCTCCAAGAAATTTATTGGTTTGCACCTGCGGCGGCGTCCGCCCCACCCCCGAGATTCCATGGAGAAAGCAACATTGCCGCTCGATTACTATTGGGCGAGGCTGACAAGATAGGTTCTACGCCGCTCAGCAAAGTAATGGCAGTGGGCTGAGTCGTGGCCGTACCTTGGGTCGTGACAATCATAACGGCGTCGCCTTTTTGCAGATCGGCGATGGTCACCGCCGGCATGCGCTTCAACATTTGCTGAAAATCGGCCGATCCGCTTGGACGCGATCCACCTGCATTGCCGCCTGGCGCAGGGCCACTGCTCGCTGGCTGTCTTCCGCCGGCCTTAGCGTCGTCGGCAGACCCGCCTCGCAAACGGGAAGCAATCCGCTGGGCAACCATCGGGGGCAGTTTGTGCAGTTGCGAGTCGGAGGTGATCCGCAGGGTTAAAGATTTTTTGGTTGCCAGATCCGTTACGGTGACGGTGTTGGCGGCGGCATCAGTTGAAACAACTAAACCTGCAACATTCCTGAACGTTCCGGAAACCACCTCGTCGGCTGTCAGTTCAGTGCCATCCGCGCTGCGAACGCCCCGCGCACGCAGTTGGTCGCCAACATTGACTTGATCGATCGTGCCCGGCCTGGCGTCGTCAAATTTCACCGAGTCAGAAGAGTACCGACGAATAATTGTGCTCTTCGAAATGTGAATCGTAACCGGCTTGGCGTCGCCAATTACCGGGGCCGCTAGCGTAATAGTGCCGCTGGCCGGATCGACCTTGCTCACCAGTCCCCCTACACCGCGTTTCTGCCAGTCCTCACGATCGCGCTCCTGCTTGGCCGCGACGTCTGATTCTTTCATCAGGACGATAGACGAAGCCTGCACCGACTTACCGTCATCCGAGGGCTTGCCCCGAGCTAGAATGCGGTCCCCCACCTGAACATCCTGCAACTGAATCGGCGTGGCGTCTTTCAGATCTTTCTGTCCCGGAGAAATGCGAACCAGGCGGGTAGAATCTTGAACGACGATTTCGATGGTTGGTCCGGCATCGGTGGCGAGAGTAATAACATTTCCGGAAATTCCTTTCACAACGCCTACTGGCTTCAGCGCGACGGCGGTCGATGGAGGAGTTGCAGATTCTTGGCTCTGCTCGGAAATGCCGTAGCTCAGCGGAACAGAAGCCACTGCAGCGAGGATGAGTGACCCTGCAAGCGCCAGGACTGCGTTTTGAATTGCCGTTACTGTTTCGCTCACTCTGTTTCCATTAGCTCGCATTCCGATAGTTTACGCCGGCTACTAAATCGACGTTCATTGGCATCTGTCTTCGCTTTATTATTTTGCGAGGATCTCTTGGCTGCGTTTTTGATTGGAGTCCAACAAGGTATTCGAACACAGCCATTCATTCGTTGCGCGTAAAGAATCGTAAATCAACTGTAAATTTCTGTTTTGGAGGACGGGCGAGGACGCCCGGTCTCCACTTGTATAACAAATGCATATGTGAGCTAAGCCGCTGCCAAGTAGACATAACGCAGAATGAACAGAATGGTGAGTATCCAAACGAGCGGGTTTATCTGGCGAAGTTTTCCGGATGCAACTTTCACAATCGTGTAGGAGATTAATCCCAAGCTGAGTCCAGTCGCGATGCTGAACGTCAGAGGCGTGGCCAGCACGGTGACGAACGACGGGACGGCTTCACTGAAGTCTTGCCACGCGATCTGCGAGATGGACTGTGTCATCAGGACGCCAACCAAAATTAGCGCAGGCGCAGTCGCATAGGCCGGAATCGCGGTGGCCAGCGGCGAGCAGAACGTGGCTAACAGAAAGAGCCCGGCGACCGCGACATTGCTCAGCCCGGTTCGCGCACCGGCAGCGACTCCAGCAGCGCTTTCGATGTAACTGGTCACTGTGGAAGTTCCGGTCAAAGCGCCGGCCATTGTTCCCACGGCATCGGCAACCAGAACCCGGCCCACACGGGGAATCTTGCCATCCTTCATAAACCCGCCCTGTTCGCACACTCCGACCAGCGTTCCTACATTGTCGAAGAGATCCACAAACAAAAACGCAAACAGGATTTCAAGTAAGCCTAGATGGCTGGCGCCGCGAAAGTCGAGTTGCAGAAAAGTGGACGAGGGATGAGGCATCGCGAAAATCGCAGCGGGCCAACTCGTGATCCCGCGAAGTATGCCGAGCAGAGCCGTGCCAAAGACGCCGACAAGAATGGCTCCGGGGAATTTTCTCGACATCAGCACCATCGTGAGGCAAAGGCCCAGGCACGCGATCTGCACTTCTTTGTCGGCGAAGTTTCCCAGGCCGACATACGTAGCAGCATTTGCCACCACGAGTTTGGCATTGCGCAGTCCAACAAAGGCAATGAACATTCCGATTCCTGCCGCAGTGGAATGCTTCAGACAATCGGGCATGCCATTGACGATCTGCTCGCGAACTTTGGTCACCGTGAGCAAAAGAAACAGAACGCCAGAGAAAAACACCACCGCCAGCGCCGTGCGCCAGGGCACATGCATACCCAGGCACACCGAATAAGTGAAATAGGCGTTCAAAGACATTCCGGGCGCCAGGGCAATGGGATAATTCGCATACAATCCCATAACCAACGTAGCGACTGCGGCGGAAACGCAGGTTGCAAAGACCACGCCATCGCGCGGCATTCCTGCCTGAGCGAGAATCTGCGGATTCACCACGACGATGTAGGCCATGGTTACAAACGTGGTTAACCCGCCCAGCATTTCCTGTTTGACCGAGGTTCGGTTCTCGGCAAGTTTGAAATAGCGATCGATCAATTATTCCTCAGGGGAACCTGCGCTGCCGTAGAGACATAGCTAGCTACGACTCTACTGAACGCTTGGATGAATCAATACGCGATCTTGTCCGGCTTGGCTTCCCAAGCGCGAAACGCCGCCAGCGCCTCGTCGCGCATCAATTGGATCATGGGAATCTTACGCTGCGAGCGTGGTTGTGCAATCTCGCGGTAGATCACGGAATCGTCAAAGCCGATTTTGCAGGCGTCTTCCGCGGCACTGGCAAAATAAATGCGAGTAAGGCGAGCCCAGTAAATCGCGCCCAAACACATGGGACAAGGCTCGCAAGAAGTGTAGATATCGCTACCTTCCAGACTGAAAACGCCAAGCCTTTTGCACGCCTCGCGGATGGCAAGTATCTCCGCGTGCGCGGTGGGATCATTTGTCGAGGCGACCTGATTTGCGCCTTCGCCGATAATGACGCCGCTCTTGACCACCACTGCACCGAAGGGTCCGCCGCGTCCGGAACGGACGTTCTCAATAGACAGCTGAATGGAGCGCGCCATAAAAGAATTTTCCATGGGTTTCTTCTACACGCGCGCTAATCCGCGTGACTGGTTGTAGAGCTGTGATTCGCCGTATGCTGTTTGCGGATTTTCGCATAACCGGGCTTGATGATGGAGTAGATAAAATGGCAACGCTCTTTATACGGCAAGAAGGCGCTCTTCATCGCATTGATGGTTAATTTTTCGAAGTCATCCAGCGACAAACCAAAGGTCTCCGCAGCGGCTTCGAACTCGCGAGTCATGGTAGTGCTGCTCATCAGCCGGTTGTCCGTGTTCAGGGTGACACGAAACTTTTCCTGATAAAGAATTTTGAAAGGATGCTCCGCCAAACTAGGCGTGGCGCCGGTGTGCACATTGCTCAGCAGGCAGATTTCCAGCGGAATGCGCTTGTCGAGAACGTATTGAGCCAGGTCGCCCAACTTCACTGCCCTTCCGTCCACAACGGCAATGTCATCGATCAACCGCGTTCCATGGCCAATGCGGTGCGCCCCGCAGTACTGAATCGCCTGCCAGATCGATTCCTTTCCGTAGCCTTCGCCGGCGTGAACCGTGATGTTGAAATTCTCCCGCTGAATATAGTGAAAAGCATCAACGTGCTTTTTCGGAGGGTAACCCCCTTCTTCTCCCGCGAGATCAAATCCGACTACGCCGCGAGCGCGAAAATCGACGGCCAGTTCCGCCATTTCCAGCGATACGTCCATGTTGCGCATGGCGCAGATAATGAGGCCGGATGAAATTCCGAAATCCTTGCTCCCTCGTTCCAGTCCCTTCAAGACCGCCGACACTACTTGTTGGTGGGTTAATCCGTTTCTCGTATGAAACAGTGGCGCAAAGCGAGTTTCAAAGTAAACCACGCCATCTCTGTTGAGATCTTCCGCTTGTTCATAGGCCACGCGCTCCAGAGCTTCCTCAGTTTGCATTACCGCGATGGTGTGCGCGAAGCCCTCCAGGTATTTGCCTAAGCTACCCTGGTTGGCGCCTCGATGAAACCACTGGGCCAAGGCCTGCGGATCAGATGTCGGAAGATTCTGGTATCCGGCATTTTTCGCCAATTCAATAATGCTTTGCGGCCGCAAAACACCATCCAAATGTTCATGTAAGAGAACTTTGGGAAGGCTGCGGAGAAATTGTTGTTCGAATTTCATGATTAAAGTGTGACAGCGCTTCACTCCTCGCCAATATCTTCATTCCAAATCTGAGGGTACGTGCGAATATACTCGCTCAGCATAGACGCGCATTCCGCCGAATCAAGATCGATAACTTTTATGCCAAGCGAGCGTAGCCAATCCACCCCACCTTGAAAATTACGGCTTTCACCCACCACCAGCGTGCCGAATCCGAATTGCCGTACCAACCCGCTGCAATACCAGCAAGGCGCCAAGGTTGTAACCATAATGAGCTTGCGATAGCTACGCTGCCGCCCGGCGCGGCGAAAAGCATCGGTTTCGGCATGCATTGACGGGTCGCCATTTTGCACGCGGCGGTTGTGGCCCGCGCCGACTAGCTCGCCCCTCTCGTCGAAGACTGCAGCACCAATTGGAATCCCGCCCTCAGCCAGACCTTTACGAGCCTCGGCCTTCGCCACCTCCAGCATCGCGGAGTAATCCAAACCGGGCATCGCGCTTGATTATAACGATTAACGATTGAAGATTTGGAGCGGGAGACGGGGATCGAACCCGCAACCAACGGCTTGGGAAGCCGCTACTCTACCATTGAGCTACTCCCGCTCTGCTAGCAGAGTATATCGTAAAACTTCTATCGCCACTGCGACGGCCGAGCCACCCTCCGGTGCTGGTGGAGCGCATGCGGACGCCGCCCAGCGTGCACTCTATCTCCTCCTGGCTATGCTCCGCGCATCTTGCGGAGCACTCGTGAAGGTCCAGTGCGAAACGGGTCGGCGACTCGAAGGCGGCGAAGTAGCGCCGTTCTTTTTAGCTCGCTTTCGCCTCTTCGTCGCGCCTTCGGGCGGCCGCTCCTTGAGGGCCAGTGATGATATCGACCCATTTCGGATTAGGAGAGGGCTCGGCGTGTCGGCGAAGGGGCCGTCCTGCACGCGCCGCTTTCCTTCCTTAAGCCGCACTGTGGTTCCAGTCTCCGGAACCTCAAG
>Ga0182015_10000132_pt1 | contig 103388 bp, 94 predicted proteins | sample 712P3MmetaG_FD_120478 | JGI IMG/M metagenome (GOLD analysis project Ga0182015, IMG submission 120478) | Permafrost microbial communities from Stordalen Mire, Sweden - 712P3M metaG | ecosystem: Environmental > Terrestrial > Soil > Wetlands > Permafrost | place: Sweden: Stordalen | collected...
GAAGGAAGAAGGCGGGCGGCACACGCCGTTTTTCACGGGCTACCGGCCGCAATTTTATTTTCGCACCACGGACGTGACGGGCGACGTGAAGTTGCCGGGCGGAGTGGAGATGGTGATGCCGGGTGACAACGTGGCGATGGAGATCTCGCTGATCACGCCGGTGGCATTGGAGAAGGGGCTGCGCTTCGCGATTCGCGAAGGCGGCCACACCGTCGGCGCCGGCGCCGTGACTGAGATCATCGAGTAAACAAGGAAAAGGGAGTAGGGACCGAACGCCATGCGCGAACTGATTACGCTGCAGTGCAACGATTGCAAGAACCGGAACTATGCGACCACCAAGAATCGGAAGAAGCATACCGATCGCCTGGAGACGAAGAAATTTTGCAACACGTGCCGGAAGCACACCGTGCACCGCGAAGTGAAATAGCGGAGCGGAAGTATCGAAGTGCGGCAGTGGCGGCGCGCAGGCCCGACGGGAGATTGGGACTAGGGGAGTAGGTTCAACGGTAGACCGCCGGTCTCCAAAACCGGATGTGGGGGTTCGATTCCCTCCTCCCCTGCCAGATTGGTTGGGCGCGTGGGCGGCGAGCGGACAAAGGAAGCGGCAGTGAGCACGGCGGACACGCGATGAAGGCACGATGAAAGCGCAACGGTGAAAACGGTGGCGGAAGCGGCGGAACCGAGGCGGCGCGACGATCGAGATCGCGGAGAGCCGGGCTTTTTTGCCCGGCTGCTTGACGCGCCCAAGCGCTGGAGCAAGTTCCTGCACGAAGTCCGGGTCGAGATGAAGAAAGTGACCTGGCCTTCGCGGCACGATGTGTTTACGACCACTTCGGTGGTGATCGCGACGGTGGCGTTTTTCGGAATTTTCTTTTTCTTTGTGGATTCGGGCGCAAGCTATCTGATGCAACGCGCGCTCAATTTTTTCAAGCACTAAGGGAACCGGGTGGCCATGTCGAAGCAGTGGTACATCATTCATACCTACTCGGGCTTTGAAAAGAAGGTGAAGGAAAGCCTGGAGAGCCGCGTCGCGGCGTTCGGTCTGCAGGACAAGATCGGCCGGCTGATGATTCCGACCGAGGACGTGGTCGAGGTGCGCGGCGGGAAAAAGATCGTTTCGCCGCGGATGTTGTTTCCCGGCTACGTGCTGGTGGAAATGGATATGGACGACTACACCTGGCACGTCGTGCGCTCGACGCCCAAGGTGACCGGATTCGTAGGCTCGGGGCAAACGCCGTCGCCGCTTTCCGAAGAGCAGATCGAAGAGATTCTGCATCGCGTGACGACGGCGACGGACAAGCCCAAGCCAAAGCTGGTTTTCGAGCGCAACGAGCAAGTGCGCATCGTGGATGGACCGTTTGCGAGTTTCACCGGCGTGGTGGAAGAGGTCAATTCGGACCGCAGCACGCTGAAGATTTCCGTGACGATTTTCGGCCGGTCGACTCCGGTGGAGCTCGATTTCGTGCAAGTGGAGAAGATGGCATAGTCCGCCGCAGGCGGGCTGTAGAAGCAAAAGAGGATTCAAGAAAATGGCGAAGAAAGTTCAAGGCACAGTGAAATTGCAGCTTCCGGCCGCCAAGGCTACGCCGGCGCCGCCCGTGGGTACGGCGCTGGGTCCGCAGGGCGTGAACATCATGGATTTCTGCAAGCAGTTCAACGCCAAGACGGGCAAAGAACCTGAAGGCATGATCATTCCCGTGCTGGTGACGATTTACACCGATCGCACGTTCACGTTCATCACCAAGACGCCGCCGGCTTCCGAGCTACTGAAGCGCGCGGCGGGAATCGTGAAGGGCTCGGCCGAACCGATTCGCACGAAGGTTGGCAAGGTTACCAAGAAGCAGGTGGAAGACATCGCCCGGTTGAAGCTCACGGACCTGAATACGACCAACGTCGATTCCGCCGTGCGCACGATCATGGGCACTGCCCGAAATATGGGCCTCGAAGTGGAAGGCTAAGGGAGAGAGCCGCTATGGCACGCAAGCCCGGCAAGAACACGGAGAAGGCGCGCAAGCTGATCGAGGCGCGGCCCTACACGCTGAATGAAGCCGCTGCGGCGCTTCAGAAAGCGCATTTCGTCAAATTCGACGAGACGGTTGAATTGGTCGTGAACCTGGGCGTCGATCCCAAGCATTCCGACCAGATGGTGCGCGGCACGGTTGTGCTGCCGCATGGTTTGGGCAAATCGAAGCGCGTGCTGGTGATCGCCAGCGGCGAAAAGGTTCGCGAAGCCGAAGAAGCCGGCGCCGATTTCGCCGGTGGCGAAGATATGGTGCAGAAGATTCAGGAAGGCTGGACGGATTTCGACGCCGTGATCGCCACGCCTGACATGATGAAGTCCGCAGGGCGATTGGGCAAAGTGCTGGGGCCGCGCGGCCTGATGCCCAATCCGAAAACGGGCACGGTGACGTTTGAAGTCGCCAAGGCCGTGGCCGAAATCAAAGCCGGCAAAGTGGAATTCCGCGTGGACAAAACCGGAATCATCCACTCGTCGATCGGAAAAATCAGCTTTGACGCAAACAAACTCGCCGACAACGCGCGCAGCTTGCTTGCCGCAATTTTGAAAGCCAAGCCCGCGGCGGCCAAGGGAAAATACGTGAAGCGCGTTACGCTGACTTCCACGATGGGCCCGGGCATTCAGATCAATGAAGAAGAAGTTGACGCGGCGCTGGCCGCGGCGGCGTAGGCGGAGCGGGAGACATGAAAAAGCGCAGCGAAAAACAGAAAGACCTCGACAGGCTGAAGACCGATCTGGCGCATATTTCCACCGTGATCCTGACCACCTATCAGGGCATCACAGTGGAAGACGACAACAAATTGCGCCGCGCCGTGCAGGGCGCCGGCGGAACCTATCGCGTGGTGAAAAACACGCTGGCCGAACTGGCCGGCGCGGGCACACCGGCCGAGCCGCTGCTGAAGAATTTGTCGGGCACGAATTCGATCGCCTACACGTCGACGGACCCCGTCGCGCTGGCGAAGGTGCTCACGAAGGTGGCGAAGGATGTTCCGGCATTTAAATTCAAAGCGGGGCTGGTCGATGGGCGGGTTCTGTCCATTCCCGAGATTCAGGAATTGGCGAATCTGCCCTCGAAGGATGAACTGATCGGCAAAATCATGTTTTTGCTCAACGCGCCGGCGCAGCGAATCGCTTCGGTGCTCAGCGCGCTCAATCGGAATCTGGCCGTGGTGGTGAACGAGGCGGTCAAGGCAGAAAAGTTCGGACAATAGTTCAAAAGAAAAAGAGGAGAAGACACGGATATGGCGAACAAAGTGGAAGCGATTCTGGAAGAGATCAAGGGGCTGACGCTGCTCGAAGCGGCCGACCTGGTCAAGAAAATGGAAGAGACCTTCGGCGTTTCCGCGGCCGCCGCGGCCCCGGTCATGGTCGCGGGCGGAGCCGCACCCGGCGCCGCCGCAGCCGAAGAACAGACCGAATTCTCGGTCGTGCTGACCGACGTGGGCGCCAACAAGATCAACGTGATCAAGGCCGTCCGCGAAGTCACCAGCCTGGGCTTGAAGGAAGCCAAGGATTTGGTGGATGGCGCGCCGAAGACGGTCAAGGACGGCATCAACAAGGAAGAAGCCGCCACGATCAAGAAAAAGTTCGAGGACGTCGGCGCAAAGGTCGAAGTCAAGTAGCTAGGCATTTCGGTCTCAGGGTTGGTGCCAGCGCCGGCCGCAAGGCCGGCCGCAGGGCCGAATGGAGTCGCCTACGCGGATTCGGGAATTTCATCTTCTTCAGTCGTCACACGGTTCGAGCCGGGACCGCCGGACGCGGCGCGCGTTGTCGCGCCCTTCGGCGGCCGGGCGCATGCCTTTAGATTTGCGGGTCGCGAGGTAAAACAGAATGGCGAATGGAAACGGCAATGGGAATGGCAACGGCAACGATCATCGTCACCGGATGCGCGAACGCGAGCGCCTGGATTTCTCAAAGATTCAGAGCACCATCCAGATTCCGAACCTGATCGAGGTCCAGAAGAAGTCCTACCAGCGCTTTCTGCAAATGGATCTGCTGCCCTCGGAGCGCGAGGACAGCGGGTTGCAGTCGGTGTTCGCGTCGGTGTTTCCGATTCAGGATTTCCGCGGGCTCTCGCAACTGGATTTCGTGGACTATTCGATCGGCAACTGGGAATGCAAGTGCGGCAACCTGAAGGGTCTGCACCATCTGCGCGCCACCTGCCGCAATTGCGGCGCGTCGGTTGTCACCAATCCGTATCAGACCGGCGACGTGATCTGCACCAAGTGCGGCACGTTCAATAAAAACACGCCGACGTTCTGCCAGAAGTGCGGCGATCCGGTCGCGATGCAATTGAAATACGACGTGAACGAATGCCAGGAACGCGGGATGACGTACGCGGCGCCGCTGAAAGTCACGATTCGCCTGACCATTTACGACAAAGATCCCGAAACCGGCGCGAAAAATATCCGCGACATCAAGGAACAGGAAGTTTTCTACGGCGATATCCCGCTGATGACGGACAACGGCACGTTCATCATCAACGGCACCGAGCGCGTGATCGTCAGCCAGTTGCACCGTTCGCCGGGCGTGTTTTACGAATCCGCGAACAATCGCAGCTATTTCCTGGGCAAGATCATTCCGTATCGCGGTTCGTGGGTGGAGTTCGAGTACGACACGAAGAACATTCTGTACGTGCGCATCGACCGTAAGCGGAAATTCCTCGGTTCGATTTTCCTGCGCGCGCTGGGCATGAAGTCGAACGAAGAGATTCTGCGCACGTTCTATCAGATCGAGCGCATCGCCGTGCGTGATGGCGAACTCTTCTGGAATGTTTCGGAAGGTTTGCTGGACCGCAAGATGTCGCACGAGATCAAGAATCCGCGTTCGGACGAAGTGATCGTCGCGGCGCACAAGCGCATCACCGAGCCGCTCTACAAGGAATTGACCAAAGCCAAGGTCGCGCAAGTGCGCGCCTCCGTGGCCGATCTCGAAGGCGCCTACACCGTCGCCGATCTGATCAATCGCACGACCGGCGAAGTGGTGCTCGAAGCCAATAAGCCCGTGCCGCCGGAACTCTGGGGCACGCTGGCCGACGCCGGCATCAACGGCGCGGATATTTTCTTTCCCGATCGAGACGATACGGGCGTGATACTTTCGCGCACTCTGGATAAGGACGCCGTTCACTCGCAACGCGAGGCGCTGATCGAAATTTACCGCAAGTTGCGCCCCGGCGATCCGCCGACGCTGGAAACCGCCACGGCGCTCTTTAATGGAATGTTCTTCGACGCGCGCAAATACGATTTCAGCAAGGTTGGGCGCCTGAAATTCAATATCAAGCTCGGCCTTGAAACGCCGCTTGAGAATCGCACGCTCGATCCGGTGGATTTCGTCGCCGCGATTCGCTACTTGCTGAAGCTGCGCAAGAACATCGGCAGCGTGGACGACATCGATCACCTGGGCAATCGACGCGTTCGCGCCGTCGGCGAACTTCTCGAAAATCAATTCCGCATCGGTCTGGTGCGCATGGAGCGCGCCATCAAGGAAAAAATCTCCGTGTATCAGGAGATGTCCACGGCGATGCCGCACGACCTGGTGAACGCCAAGCCCGTAATGGCCGCGATTCGCGAATTCTTCGGCAGTTCGCAACTATCGCAGTTCATGGATCAGACCAATCCGCTTTCGGAAATCACGCACAAACGCCGGCTTTCGGCTCTTGGGCCGGGCGGACTTTCGCGCGAGCGCGCCGGGTTCGAGGTTCGCGACGTCCATCCGACGCACTACGGCCGCATCTGCCCGATCGAAACGCCGGAAGGTCCGAACATCGGACTGATCAGCTCGCTTTCCTGCTACGCGCGGATCAACGATTTCGGATTCATCGAATCGCCCTATCGCAAGGTGAAGGGCGGACGCGTGATCGATTTCGTGCAGGTGGTGAATGCCGGCGACAGCGAATTCAAAGCTGGCGAAATTATCGAGCGCGACAAAGTCGACGCAGCGAATGAAGACTTGAAGCGCCGTAAAATTACATCCGATCCCTACTGCTTCTATTTGTCGGCGTGGGAAGAGGATCGCTACGTCGTCGCGCAGGCCAACGCTTCGCTCGACGAGCGCGGCCGCATCACGACCGAACTCGTGAACTGCCGGCAGGCCGGCAATTTCGTGCTGAAGCAGCGCGAAGAGGTGGACTACATCGACGTTTCGCCGAAGCAGCTTGTGTCCGTCGCGGCCAGCTTGATTCCGTTCCTTGAAAACGACGACGCCAACCGCGCGCTGATGGGCTCGAACATGCAGCGCCAGGCCGTGCCGCTGATTCGCGGCGAAGCGCCGCTGGTCGGCACCGGCATGGAGCGCGTCACGGCGCGCGATTCCGGCGCGGTGGTGGTCTGCCGCCGCGAAGGCATCGTCGATCAAGTCGATTCCGAGCGCATCATCGTGCGCGTCGAATCCGACCACTCCGGCGTGCTCAGCCGCGAAGTGGGCGCCGACATCTATCAGCTCATCAAATTCAAGCGCTCGAACCAGAACACGTGCATCAGCCAGAAGCCGTTGGTGCGCGCGGGCGATCGCGTGCGCCAGGGCCAGGTGCTCGCCGATGGTCCTTGCACGGAGCGTGGCGAATTGGCGCTGGGCCGCAACGTGCTCGTCGCGTTCCTTCCGTGGCGCGGCTACAACTTTGAAGATGCGATTCTGGTCAGCGAGAAGCTGGTCAAGGACGATTACTACACCTCGATCCACATCGAAGAGTATGAAATCGAGGCGCGCGACACGAAACTCGGTCCCGAGGAAATCACGCGCGATATCCCCAACATCAGCGAAAATTTCCTGCGCAATCTCGATGAAAGCGGCGTGATTCGCATCGGCGCCACCGTGCGCCCGGGCGACATCATGGTCGGCAAGGTCACGCCGAAGGGCGAAACCACGCTGACGCCGGAAGAAAAGCTTTTGCGCGCCATCTTCGGCGAAAAAGCCGGCGACGTGCGCGACGCTTCTCTCTATTGCCCGCCGGGCATCGAAGGCACCGTGGTCGACGTGAAGATTTTCTGCCGCAAGGGCGCGGAAAAAGACGAACGCCACAAGGCCATCGAAGCCACGCAAGTCTTCAAGCTCGAAAAGAACCTCGCCGATGAAATCCGCATCCTCACCGACGAGCGGCTGAAGCGCCTGACCAGCCTCCTGGCCGATCAGAAGTTGAATGCCGACCTGCACGACGAGAAAACTAATAAGCGCCTGCTCACCAAGGGCACGACGCTGACCCGCGACGTGATCGAGAAAGTTTCCACGCGCAACTTGAAGCGCCTGCGTCTGGCCGATCAGGACGCGCAGCTCATCGAGAAGATCGACGAAATCGAAGAGATGACTTCGCGGCAGATCGACGTGCTGCGCAAGATCACCGAAGACCGCAAGGAGAAGCTCAAGAAGGGCGACGAGCTGCCTCCGGGCGTGATCAAGCTGGTGAAAGCCTACATTGCGATGAAGCGCAAGCTTTCGGTCGGCGACAAGATGGCCGGCCGCCACGGCAACAAGGGCGTGATCGCGCGCATCGTGCCCGAAGAGGATATGCCGTATCTGCCTGACGGCACTCCGGTTGAAATCGTGCTCAATCCGCTGGGCGTGCCGTCACGCATGAACGTCGGCCAAATTCTCGAAACGCATCTTGGATGGGCCGCGCGCGAACTGGGCCGCAGCCTGGACCGCTTGCTGAACACCGCGACGCGCGCCGAGGCGATTCGCCGCTGGTTCCGCGAAGTTTTTTCCGACACCGCGATCTGGAAATCGATCCAGCATCTCGACGACGAAGCCCTGCTCGAATTGGGCGACCACTTCCGCGAAGGCATTCCCATGGCCACGCCGGTCTTCGACGGCGCGCGTGAAACCGAAATTCGCCACCTGCTCGAAGTCGCGGGCCTGCCTGCCGCCGGGAAAATTCCCATGTGGGACGGCATGACCGGCGATGAATTCGCGCAGCAAATCACCGTCGGCTACATCTACATGCTGAAGCTTTCGCACTTGGTCGACGACAAAATCCACGCGCGTTCGATCGGTCCGTACTCGCTGATCACCCAGCAGCCGCTGGGCGGCAAGGCGCAATTCGGCGGACAGCGATTCGGCGAAATGGAAGTGTGGGCGCTCGAAGCGTACGGAGCGGCGCACATTCTCCAGGAACTGCTCACGGCCAAATCCGACGACGTTTATGGCCGCGCGAAAATTTACGAGGCGATCGTGAAGGGCGAACCGGGCATTGAACCCGGCGTGCCCGAATCCTTCAACGTTCTGGTGCGCGAGTTGCAATCGCTGTGCCTGGACGTCGAATTGATGAAGCGGCAAAAGCCGGCGGAGAATCCGCCCGAGTAGGCGCGCACGAAATCGCCGCAGAAGTCGCAACGATTTTGAGTTTCGGCAGGACCGAACAAGTTTTGAACTCCCGGGCAACCGGGAGGGCTCCGGCGCAAGCCGGGGCGGGAGGAAACCACCTTGTATCGTAGCAGCCCGTATGACCGCGCCAGCCTGATCGCCGATTTCGATTCCATCCGCATCAGTTTGGCCAGCCCGGAGAAAATTCGCTCCTGGTCGCACGGCGAAGTCACCAAGCCGGAAACGATCAACTACCGCACGTTCAAGCCGGAACGTGATGGTTTGTTCTGCGCCAAAATCTTCGGCCCCGTCACCGACTGGGAGTGCCTCTGCGGCAAGTACAAGCGCATGAAGCACCGCGGCGTGATCTGCGACAAGTGCGGCGTGGAAGTCACGCTCAGCAAAGTGCGCCGTGAACGCCTCGGGCACATCGAACTTGCCTCGCCGTGCTCGCACGTCTGGTTCTTCAAGGGCCTGCCGAGCCGCATCGGCTATCTGCTCGACATCTCGATGCGCGACCTCGAGCGCATCCTTTATTTCGAAGGCTACGTCGTCACCGATCCGGGCGACGTGCCCGGCGTCAAGGAACGCGAAGTACTGCTCGAAGAAAAATATCGCGAGCTGCAAAAGGATTTCGCGGGCCAATTCACCGCGAAAATGGGCGCCGAGGCCATCAAGGAATTGCTGCGCGGCGTCGACGTCGAAAAACTTTCCGAAACGCTTCGCGAAAAAATGAAGATCGATCCGAGCTTGCAGAAGCGGATCAAGTATTCGAAGCGCTTGAAAGTGCTCGAAGCTTTCCGCAAGAGCGGCAACAAACCCGAATGGATGATTTTGGACGTGCTGCCGGTGCTCCCGCCGGAATTGCGGCCCCTTGTACCGTTGGACGGCGGGCGCTTCGCCACGTCGGATTTGAACGATCTTTATCGCCGCGTGATCAACCGCAACAATCGGCTCAAGAAGCTGATGGAGTTGCACGCGCCCGACGTGATCGTGCGCAACGAAAAGCGCATGCTCCAAGAGGCCGTGGACGCGTTGTTTGATAACGGCCGCCGCGGCCGCGTCTTGCGCGGCACGAACAACCGTCCGCTCAAATCGCTCTCCGACACTCTCAAGGGCAAGCAGGGCCGATTCCGCCAGAATTTGCTCGGCAAGCGCGTCGATTATTCCGGCCGCTCCGTGATCGTCGTTGGGCCGGAACTGAAGCTGCGCCAATGCGGTCTGCCGAAGAAAATGGCGCTCGAGCTCTTCAAACCGTTTATTTACCATCGCCTGGAAGCCCAGGGCCACTGCACGACGATCAAGCAAGCCAAGGAAATGGTCGAACAGCAGGACCCGATCGTCTGGGACATCCTCGAAGAAGTGATCCGCGAGCATCCGGTCCTTCTGAATCGCGCGCCGACGCTGCATCGCCTGGGCATCCAAGCGTTCGAGCCCGTGCTGGTCGAAGGCAAAGCGATTCGCATCCATCCTCTCGTTTGCACGGCGTTCAATGCCGATTTCGACGGCGATCAGATGGCCGTGCATATCCCGCTTTCGCCCGAAGCGCAGGTGGAAGCCTCGGTGCTGATGCTCGCCGTGCACAACGTGCTTTCGCCGGCCAACGGTTTGCCTCTCGCCGTCCCGACGCAGGACATGGTCCTCGGCATCTACTACCTGACGAAGGCCAAGCCCGGCGCGAAGGGCGAAGGCCGCGCGTTCGGCGCGACCGACGAAGTCGTGCTGGCGCTTGAAGCCGGCGAAGTGGAATTGCTCACGCCGATTCGCCTGCGCTACGAAGGCGAAATGATCGACCTGACGACGGCCTACGACGATCAGGACGTTCCGCACACCGAGCCGGTCACGCTCAAGCGCCAGTTCATCAACACCACGGTTGGCCGCGTGATCTTCAACGATCATTTGCCCAAGCAGATGCCGTTCATCAATGGCCTGCTCAAGAAAAAGGGCGTCCAGCAATTGGTGCATTACTGCTATCTGCGCTTCGGCATCGTGCTCACCGTAGAAATGCTCGACGAATTGAAGGAGCTCGGCTTCATCTACGCCACGCGCTCCGGCATTTCGATCGGCATTGACGACATGCTGATCCCCGGCGATAAACAGTCGCTGGTGGAAGGCACCGAGCGCGAAATCGTCAAGGTGCAGCAGCAATATCTCGATGGCGCGATCACCAACGGCGAGCGCTACAACAAAGTGATCGCCATCTGGAGCGACATCACCGAAAAAGTCGCCGAGCAAATGTTCAAGGCGCTCGAACAGCAGGACAAAGAAGGCGTCATCAACCCGATCTACGTCATGGCCGATTCCGGAGCCCGCGGATCGAAACAGCAGATCCGCCAGCTTTCCGGAATGCGCGGCCTGATGGCCAAGCCTTCGGGCGAAGTCATCGAGACGCCCATCACTTCAAACTTCCGCGAAGGCCTCACCGTGCTGCAGTATTTCATCTCCACGCACGGCGCGCGCAAGGGCCTTGCCGATACCGCGTTGAAGACGGCCGATTCCGGCTACCTCACCCGGCGCCTGGTGGACGTGGCGCAAGACGTGATCATCGGCGAACTCGATTGCGGCACGGCCAACGGAATTTACGTTGAGCCCATCGTCGAAGCCGGCGTCGAAGTCGAGCCGTTGCGCGACCGCGTCATTGGCCGCGTCTCGCTCGACAAAATCAAAGATTACGAAGGCAGCGTAATCGTCGACATCAACCAGGAAATCACCGAAGAGCTGGCCAATCAGATTCAATCCGCCGGCATCGAACGCGTCAAAATCCGTTCGGTGCTCACTTGCGAATCGCGGCGCGGAGCTTGCGTGCGCTGCTATGGCCGCAATCTGGCGTCGGGCCGCATGGTTGAATTGGGCGAAGCGGTCGGCGTGATCGCCGCGCAATCCATCGGCGAACCGGGCACGCAGCTCACGATGCGCACGTTCCACATCGGCGGCACGGCCACTCGCGTCACCGAGCAGTCCAAACTCGAAGCGCGCAACAACGGCTTCGTGAAGTTCATCGATCTCAAGCTCGTCAGCGGCCGCGGCGGAGTTTCGATCTCCATGAACCGCTCCGGCGTGATCGCCGTGCTCGATGAAAAAGGACGCGAGAAAGAGTGCTACCACGTCGTTTACGGCGCGCGGCTGAAAGTCGAAGAAGGCCAACCGGTCACCATCGGCCAGATACTGGCCGAATGGGATCCGTACACCTTCTCGATCCTCACCGAAACCGGCGGCACGGTCCAATTCAAGGATCTGACGCCCGGAATCACCATCGAAGAGCAGGTCGACGAAGTCACCGGTCTCGCGCAACTGGTCGTCACTTTGCCGCCCGGCGATGAAAAACATCAGCCGCAAATCCTGATGCGCGATTCCGGCGGCCGCACGCGCAAAAAGTATCTGATGCCGTCGCGCGCCCACTTGACGGTTTCCGACGGAGACGAGGTCCAGCCCGGCGACGTGCTGGCCAAGATTCCGCGCGAGACCACCAAGACCAAGGACATCACCGGCGGTCTTCCGCGCGTCGTTGAACTATTCGAAACGCGCAAGCCGCACGATCCCGCCGTCATCAGCGAAATTGACGGTTTGGTTCGCTACGGCGAAATCAGCAAGGGACTGCGCCGCATTTACGTGGAAAGCGAAGACGGCAAAACGCAGAAGGAATACGCCATCGCCCGCGGCATCCACATCAACGTTCAGGAAGGCGAACACGTTCGCGCCGGCGAGCCGTTGATCGATGGCCCGCTCAACCCGCATGACCTGCTCGCCGTCCTCGGAGAAAAATATACGCAGGCATACCTGGTGAATTCGATCCAGGAGGTCTACCGTCTGCAGGGCGTCAACATCAACGACAAGCACATCGAAGTGATCGTCCGTCAAATGATGCGCTGGGTTAAAGTTGAGGACGTCGGAGACACCGCGTTCCTTCTCGACGAGCAAGTGGATAAATTCCGCTTCCGCGAAGAGAACGATCGCATCGTCAGCGAAGGTTCGCGTCCGGCCACGGGGCGTCCGTTGCTGCTCGGCATCACCAAGGCCTCGCTCTCGACCGATTCATTCATCTCGGCCGCGAGCTTCCAGGAAACCACGCGCGTACTCACCGAAGCTGCCGTCGCCGGCAAGGTGGATTATCTGCGCGGCCTCAAGGAAAACGTCATTATGGGCCGCCTGATCCCGGCCGGTACCGGTCTTGAGCGCTACCGCAATATCGAGCTCCTGACCGAAGTGCCGCCGCCGGCTCCCGTGGAATCAATAATGCCGCCCGCTGACTTGTCGCCAGACGAAGCCGCAGCCCTGGACTTCCTGCGCAAGGACGCGGACGTAATCGCGGACGAAACCTAAGTTATTCCATATAAACCACTTAAAAGGGCGTCCGGCGCGATCCGGACGCCCTTTTCCTTTCCGTGGCTCCCGGCCACTCCCGCAGACCGCCGCCCCTATCAGTTGTTACTACTTGGGTCAACCACACCCCGTTTCCTATTGTCACCGCCGGATCGCCTCCCTATTCTGATTGAACCAAGCCCTTGTCGGAGGCGGCGCCGTCAGGCTGTCCCCGCACCAAATTGGGGTGCGCATGACCGAAGTGGACTCGACGGCCGCCGGCTTGAATCGTTCTGCCGACGCACAAATTCCTAACGTTCTTCCTGCCCACCTCGAGCTGCTGGCGCGCAGGGAGCGAAGTCTGTGGCGGCTTTCCCTGATCGTCCTGGGTGCGCTGGCCCTGGCTCTCGCGCTCGTTTCGCGCGGCTGGCTCAAGGATCTTCCCTACAATCTCGAAGCGCTACCGTTCGGTCTGGTCGTCCTTGTTACTCTGTTTGGGCTTTACACCTGGATGAAATCGAAAGAGCTTTCCGAAATCCGCGGCCTGGTGCGCGGAATCGAGCAGCGCACGATCGCCGCGGGTTCCGACGGCAAGCAGATCGAGCAGCTGTTCTCGCTGATTTCACGTTCGCAGCAGGGCTATCGCGATCTGATCGATACCTTCGACGATCACCTGTTCTCCGTCACCCTCGACGGCGAAATCCTGGCTGCCAACCGCAGTTTCTCGGCGCTGCTTGAAGCGCCATTTCCATCGCTGGTCGGCAAGCGCCTCGAAGATTTCGTGGATCTGCCCCAGGGCGACGGCGTGGCCACCGCAAAGAGAGCGCTGCCGCAACTTCTCGAGCGCCGCCACTGGAGCGGGGTGCTTTCCGTTCAATTGAAAAAGGAAGCCACGCCGCGGTTTTTCGATTGCGTCTTCCATGCCATCGTGCGCGACGGCGCGGTGTGCGGCGTCAGCGCTTTGGCGCGCGACGTCACCGCCGAACGCCAAAGCGAAACGCGCTTCACCGAATTGTTTGAGACGCTGCAGGAAGGCGTCTATCTGGCCACCGCGGAAGGCCGCCTGTCCGACGCCAATCCCGCCCTGGTTCGTTTGCTCGGCTACGCCAGCAAGGAAGAGATGATCGGCCTGCCTCTCCGCGAACTCTACAGTGATCCCGCCGAATGCGCTGCCGACCAGGCCGCGCTCGCGCAAGAGGGATTGATTCGCGGCCGCCAACTTGCTCTCCGCGCCAAGCGCGGAGAAGAAGTCGCGGGCTTGCACTCGATCTCCGCCATTCGAGACTCGTCTGGCGCCATCGTCCGTTTTCACGGCACCGTCGTCGATTTGACCGAGCACAAAGAGATGGAACGCAGGCTGCGCCGCGAACGCGAATTCGCCCGGCGGCTGATGGATAGTTTGCCTGACCTGGTCTTCGTGCTCGATCGCGAATTGCGCTACACCTTCGCCAGTCCGAGCCTGAAGGATGTGCTGGGATACGAACCGGAGGAATTAATTTGCTCGCGATTGGGCGAGCGCGCCGATCCCGAGGATTGCCCCGCCGTGCTTGCGATGTTCCGCGAACTGATCGCGGGGCGCGGCACGCACGGCACGATCGAGTACCGCTCGCGCCACAAGAGCGGCGAATGGCGCTTGATGCGCACCACGGTGCGCCCCGTTGTGGACACCGACGGCCGCATCGAAGGCGTGATCGCTTCCGCGCGCGACATCACCGAGCAGCGCCACGTCGAGCAGCAGCTCGTGCAGTCCGAACGCCTGGCCGCCATGGGCCAGATGATCGCCGGCGTGGCTCATGAGCTCAACAATCCCTTGACCGCCATTCTTGGCGTAACCGAGCTTGTCCGCGAAGGCGTTGAGGAACCCGGCATGCGGCGTCAGCTCGATCTCGCGCACCGCCAGGCGCGTCGCGCGGCGCATATCGTCCAGAGTTTGCTCACATTCTCGCGGCCGCCGTCGCCGCGCAAGGTGCCGCTGCAATTGAACGATGCGTTGCAGCGCACCCTGCAGCTCCACGAATATTCGCTGCGTACCAACAATATCGTCCTCGATTTCGAACCGCGCACCGAACTGCCGCTGGTGATGGGCGATATGAACCAGCTGATGCAGGTTTTTCTGAACCTGATCACCAACGCCGAACAGGCCATCCTCGAAGTGCGCGATCGCGGCACCGTCAAAGTTCGCTTGGAGCCCGCCGCGGATTTCGTGCGCATTCTGTTTCAGGACGACGGCGTCGGCATCAGCCGCGAGATTCTCTCAAAAATTTTCGATCCGTTCTTCACCACGAAGCGGCCCGGCCGCGGCACGGGCCTCGGCCTCAGCATCTCCATGGCGATCGTTCGCGAACATGGCGGCAACATCACAGCCGAAGCCGTGCCCACGGGCGGCTCGATTTTCACCATCGCGTTGCCCGTCAGCCGGCCGTCCCAGGTTGTTTTTGACGCCGATTCCGCCGCGCCGCAGGCAGCGCGCGGGCCGGCTTCGCCGCTTGAGGGCCGCGCCGTGCTCGTAATTGACGACGAGGATGGCATCCGTGAGCTCATTCAGGATGGCTTGTCCGCGCGCGGCATGATCGTTCATGCCGTCTCATCGGCCGAAGCCGCGCTCGAACGCGTGCGCCAATACGCTTACGATGTCGTCCTCTGCGATATGCATCTCGGCGACCCCAGCGTCGCGCCGTCGGCCCTAGATCTGCGCCGCATGCTTATAAGCGCCGCTCGCGCCCGCACCGGCCACGTTCCGCTATTCCTCTTCATGACCGGCGACCTGATCGACGATTCCGTCCTCGAAGCGGTGGAAGATAAACATGGCCGGATCATTCAGAAGCCGTTCCGCATTTCCGATCTCCTGGCGCTGCTGGTGACGGAACTTGAAGCGACCAGCGCGAACCATACCGCCGGCTCTCGCATCAACTGAAGCGAGTCATTATCCGCTCGTAAAATTGTTCAGGGTTTCGCGGCAGCGCTCGGCGCGTCCACGCCGAAGTCCCACACGTCCAGATCGATCCCGTCGGAGGTTTGCTCCACGAACGCGTATTCGCCCGGCTCCAGATTCTTGTCGATCGTGAAGCGATAAACGCCGGGCGCCAGGACCCAAAGCAGCGTCGTAACCTCATCGCCCTGGTCCGTCGCGTCCTCCACCACCGATTCGCTCTCCGTCTCCACCAGGCGGTAGTCCCCACGCAGGTGCGCCCGAACCAGCTTCATCCGCGGCTCGCGCTGATCGGCCGTACGCATGTAGAACTCGAGATCTCCGGTGCCGAATCGTATATCGGCGCGTTTCCCCGGCAATTCGATGTGGTGCCTGCTGCCAATCACGGGCACGCCGGTTACCGTCTTTTCCAGCTCGCGCCCGACGTCGATCTTCGATACGGCTGTGTCTTGTTTCAGCGGCGCGAACTGCCGGTTCGCCAGGGCGAACATCCCGACGCCATCCGGCAACAACAGCCCGGGATGCACCTCCAGGCTCGCATCCACCTGATCGACGCCTTCGGTCTCTTCAGCCAGTTTGCGCGCGCGGTCCTTCTCGGCGAGTTCTTGCTCTTTCTGTTGCTCGTCCGCGTCCGCTTCTTTCGTCGCGTCCCAATCCACCAGGCTCGATGGGATCTCCTCCCAGTCGGATCGCTCGATGCTCCAGTAGCGCACGCGGTCGCCGTCCACCGAATACTCGCGCACAATCTGGAACGTGCCGTCTTTCAAGATCAGCTTTTTCCCCTGCGGAAGAGGAACGGGGACTTCCACGTGCACGCCGCTCGGCGGCGGAGCGGGCGGGTTCGAAGACTCAGGAACCGACGGGCCTGGCGAATCGGGAGTTTGCGCTCCAGCCGCGCCAACGGCGCAGACCGTCATGGCGATCGCCAGCGTGATGCGCGGGACTCTGCGGCCTAAGCGAAAGGCATATTTTGGCGTTTCGATTCGCATACAGGTTCGCATACCGCGCGTTCTGTCCTAAGCCGCCCGCCACAGATTTCGATGCCCGCAATGCGTGGCGAGTTGGGCGCCCGCGCGCCTTCAAGGAATATGGTAAGCCCAAATTCGGTTACTCGTTGGCGCCTTCCTGGCAATGATCTTCCGCCCGAGCCCGCGCGTGAAACGATAATGATGGATGTGTCCCGCCGCACGATTATCGTCGTTCTGACCGCAATCGTGATCCTGGCGGGCTTTCTGCGCCTCTATCACTTTGCGTCGATTCCTCCGGGACTCTATCCCGACGAAGCGATGGACGGCAACAGCGCCCTCGAAGCCGCACGCACGGCTCCGTTTCCCAGCGGCATGAAGGCGTTTTATCCCGAAAACAACGGCCGCGAAGGACTGTACGTGAACGCTCTCGCAGTTGTATTCAAAGTCTCCGGCGCCGCCCCCGAACCCTGGATCGTCCGCCTGCCGGCCGCGATTTCCGGCATCCTCACCGTACTCGGCATCTATTTTCTCGCTGCCGAATTGTTCGGCGCCGAAGCCGGCCTGTTCGCCGCTTTCCTTCTGGCCACCAGCTTCTGGCACATCAATTTTTCGCGCCTCGGCTTTCGCGCGATTATGGCGCCGCTCTTCCTGACGTGGGCGTTGTATTTCCTTCTAAAGGGATTCAAGAAATTGGAAAGCGGCGCGCCGTTCTCCCGCGCGGCGTCATTCTATCTGGCGGGCGGCGTTCTATGGGCGGCGGGCTTTTACACCTACATCGCCTATCGCGTCTCCCCCGCGCTGATTGCGCTGGTCTTCGCCTTCTATTGGTTCGCAGCCCGAAGGGGAGGCTGGCAAAGGTCATATCTCCGCTCGTCCGCGCTTTTTACGGCAGCCTCAGCCGTCGTCGCGGCGCCCCTGGCCTATTATTTCTTCACGCATCCGGGCACGTTTTCGGAACGCACCTCGGAACTCTCGGTTTTTCACTCCGCCACTCCACTTCAGGACCTCGCGCGCAACACTTGGAAGACGCTCGCGATGTTCAATCTCCAGGGTGACGGCAACTTGCGACACAATGTTATGGGCCGCCCGGAACTATTCTGGCCCGTCGGAATCCTGTTTCTCGTGGGAATCGCGATCGGTCTTCGCTCTTTAGGCGGGGCCACGAAGCATCCGGGCCACACCCGGGGCGCCGACGCCAAGCGCCGCGACCCCGCACGGTCGCCGTTCTCGTTTGTGCTGCTATTCGCGTGGTTCCTGCTGGCCATGCTGCCCGTAGTGATTTCCAATCAGCAGCTGCCGCACGCGTTGCGATCCATCCTCATGATTCCATGCGTCATAATGTTCGCAGCGGTGGGCGGGCGCGCGGTCTATGGGTGGCTCGGAAGCGCCGTCAGCGCCCGATGGCTGAGGTTGGCGACGCTCTGCTTTCTCGCGCTTCTTACCTTTGAAGCCTACAACACCTATTTTGTCCTCTGGGCCAAGAACCCCATCCTGCCGGACGTGTTCAACGCCGATTATGTGTCGCTCGGAAGGGAATTGAATGCGCTGCCGGCCTCGACGCCGAAATACGTAGTCGTCGAAGCGCCGGGATTCCGCTCGCGCGGCATACCGGTGCCCGCGCAGACGGTGATGTACATCACCGATACCTTCTCAGCCGATGCGCAGGCCGCGAAGAACATTCACTACGTCCTGCCTACAGACGAGGCCAGCATTCCGGCCGGCGCGTCGGTCTTTTACGTCCGCGCCCCCGGCTCGGATCAGATCGTCGCGGCGTTGCCTCCCACAAAGGCCGCACCCGCTCCGTAGGTCTAGCCCAACGCCGCCGCGCGCGTCTGGATCTTCCGGTCCAGGCACACTTCCGGGCACGTTCGGGATTACCGTTGAGGATACGGCGGGATAAGCGGCTTTAGTGTTCGCAGCGCCGCTGCAGGACGTTCAGCACCATCAGGTCCGAGTTCGTGAACAGCCACTGCTCGACCTGTCTGCCGGCGGCTTCCACTTGCTTGCCGGCAGCCTCCATCTGCGCCCCAGCGGCCTGGGCGGCGCTGGAAATGAAGCCGAGGTGCTTGTTGCGCGCGGCCGCGCGCAGGTGTTCCAGGCAAATCCCCGTAAGGCCTGAAATCTCCTCGGCGGTGAAAACCTTCTTACTGGACTTAACGACGACGCTCATGGTCACCTCGCCGCCTGCCTGGCCTGACTCAGCTTCGCTTGCTATGAAGACAGAATACTCGGCGTACAAAACTCAGAGCAATAGTATTTCCGTTCTACGCGGCTAGTACGACGGGGTTGAAACGAAGTCTACAAACTGCGATGCGCGCATGAGTTACGCCGAAATGCCGCGCGGGAGACCGCGAGAATTTTCGAACGGCGCGAGCGCCATGTGCGGGAAAATGTTCCGAGATGGGAAAAAACTATATGTTTTTGCATCGAAAATTACAGTTTCTTGAATCGCAGCGCCGCCGTCCGCATGGCCCACGCGCGCCGCGTCAGTTTGCTCGCACGCCCAATTGCGATTGCTCGAATGCATGCGCCGCTTGCAGCAGCCGCTCCTCGCCAAACGCCGGCGCGTAGATTTGCATGCCGATCGGCAGGCCGTCGGCGGTTGCGCCGCACGGCACTGAAATCCCCGTGATGCCCGCGAGCGACCCGGTAACCGTATAAATGTCGGCCAAATACATGGAAAGCGGGTCGTCCGAGCGCTCGCCCAGCTTGAACGCCGGCACCGGCGACGTCGGCGTGACGATCAAATCCGCTTCTGCGAACGCGTTGGCAAAATCACGCGCGATCAGCGTGCGCACCTTCTGCGCCTTCAAATAGTACGCGTCGTAATACCCGGACGAGAGCACGTACGTGCCGAGGACGATCCGCCGCTTCACCTCGTTCCCGAATCCTCGTCCCCGCGTCTTCTGGTACATCTCCATCAGCGTCGCGCCCGGCACGCGCAGCCCGTAGCGCACGCCGTCGTAGCGCGCCAGATTTGAGCTCGCCTCGGCTGTAGCGATAATGTAGTAGGCCGCGATGGCGTGGTCCGAGTGCGGCAGCCGCACCGGAACGCGCTTGCAGCCCAGCTTTTCCAGGCGCGCTATCCCCGCCTCAACCTTCGCCCGCACATCGGCATTCATCCCCGCAGGGAAGCATTCGGCCGGTACGCCGATCCGCAGCCCGGCGAACGGCCGCTCGATCGCCGCCAGGCATTGCGGCGCCGGCGCCGCCGCCGAAGTGGAATCGCGCGCATCGCGCCCGGCCATCACGTCCAGCACCGCCGCGATGTCGCGAACGTTCCGCGCAAACGGCGCCACGCGGTCCAGCGACGAAGCGAACGCAATCAAGCCATACCGCGAGACGCGCCCGTAACTCGGCAGCATCGCCGGAATACCGCAGAATGAACCGGGTTGCCGCACCGAACCCCCGGTATCCGTTCCCAGCGCCGCGACCGCCAATCCGGCCGCAACCGCCGCCGCCGAACCGCCGCTTGACCCGCCCGGCACGCGATCAAGCGCCACTGGGTTCCGCACCGGGCCATAAGCCGAATTCTCATTCGAGCTGCCCATCGCGAATTCATCGCAGTTCGTTTTGCCGAGCAGGACGGCCCCGGCCGCCTCCAGCCGCTCCACACAAGTCGCGTCGTACGGCGGCCGATATCCTTCGAGGATTCGCGAGCCGCAAGTTGTCGGCACGCCCCGCATCGTCAGCACGTCCTTGATGGCGATCGGCACGCCGGCCAGCGGCGGCAGGCTCGCTCCCGCCGCGATCATGCCGTCCACGCGACCGGCTTGTGCGTAAGCGCGTTCCGGGCACAGCGCGAGGTAGGCGTTCAGCTCCGCGTTGCGCTTGTCAATCCGGTCGTAGAATTCGCGCGTCAACTCGCGCGCGGAAACCTTCTTCGCCCCGAGCGCCGCTTGGATCGAAGCGATGCTCCAGTCGGCCCCGCCATTGGCGCTCGTCGCCGTCATCGGTCGATCACCTTGGGCACGCGGAAGAAAGGCGGCGCCGGGTCTGGAGCGGCGGCCAAAGCTTCATCGATGATCGCGCAGGGCAGCACCACGTCGTCCCGCAACGGAGTGCCCATCCCCGCACCGGCGTCCAGCGTCTGCGCCATCGGCTCCACTGTTGACGTGTCCAGCTCATCGAGTTTCGCGATGTACGAGAGGATCGAATCGAGCTGGCTGCGGAACATCTCCACTTCGCCCTCCGCGATTTCCAGATGCGCCAGCGCCGCCACCTTCAGCACGTCTTCACGTGTAATTTTCATCGTTTCGCCTGAACCCTGAACCTAGGAGGAAACCCGCGCCGCGGCCGGCGCTTTTGGCGGGTATTTCACGGCCACGTAGTCGTCCACCAGCTTCTCAAACGCAGCGGCCAGTTCGGCGTAATTGCCTTCCAGCGTGACCGCTTTCACGCCATCGATATACACCGGGCAGCGCGGCGCTTCGCCCGTGCCCGGCAAGCTGATGCCGATATTCGCGGCCTTCGATTCACCCGGCCCATTCACGATGCAGCCCATCACGGCCATGGTCATCGTCTCCACGCCCTCGTGCTTCAGCTTCCATTCCGGCATCGTGTCGCGGATGTAGTCCTGGACGTGCTCGGCCAATTCCTGGAATGTCGTGCTGGTCGTGCGCCCGCAGCCCGGGCACGCCGTCACACTCGGCGCGAACGATCGCAGCCCAAGCGCCTGCAGCAATTCGCACGAGGCGTACACCTCTTCGCGGCGGTCGCCGCCCGGCGCCGGCGTCAGCGAAATGCGAATCGTGTCGCCGATGCCTTCGTTCAGCAAAATTCCCATCGCCGTGGCCGACCAGATCGCGCCCTTCATACCCATCCCCGCTTCGGTCAAACCCAGGTGCAGCGGCTGCTGCGTGCGCTTCGCCAGATTGCGGTACACGCGAATCAGATTCTGTGGTTTCGACACCTTGCAGGAAATGATGATCTGCTCGTGCGTCAGCCCCGATTCCAGCGCCAGCTCGGTCGATTCGAGCGCAGACAACACCATGCACTCATTCAGAATATCGTCCGAGGATTTCCCCAGATCGCCGTCGGTATTCTCCTGCATCTTGCGCATCACCAGTTCCTGATTCAGGGAGCCGCCATTCACGCCGATGCGCACAGGCTTGCCGTTGTCCCGCGCGATATGGCAGATCGTGGAAAACTGTTCGTCGCGCCGCGCTCCCGCGCCCACGTTCCCCGGATTGATGCGATATTTATCCAGCGCCTTCGCGCACGCCGGATCCTTCGTCAGCAGAATGTGCCCGTTGTAATGAAAATCGCCGATCAGCGGAGCCAGCGCCCCCGCATCCGTCATGCGCCGCTTGATCTCCGGCACCGCCGCCGCCGCTTCCGCCACGTTCACGGTAATGCGCACCAGCTCCGAACCCGCCTCCGACAACTCTATGCATTGCTTCGCCGTCGAGCCGGCATCTGCCGTATCCGTGTTCGTCATCGATTGCACGACCACCGGCGCCCCGCCGCCCACCATTACGTGGCCGACGCGCACGCCGTATGTTTTCTTGTGAATGACCGCCGGAATCAGCATTTTCGTCTCTCGCTACCGTCATAATGATAGCAGTTTTATCGTTCGCCGCGTCGGAGTCCCCTGATGGCTCTACCCGAGCACGACCTCTGAATCTCACCGCGCTCGCGATAGCATCCCGCCAGCATGACCTCCAGAACTAAATCGTGGATTGTCAGCGCGATCCCCGCAATGAGCTTTTTCTTTTGGCTCTCGCATTTCCCCCGAGTAAGACCCGTAGGCTCCTTGTTCGTCATCCTCGGCTGCGCTGCTTCGCTGTTGCCTGTGACGTTCACGGCGAAAATAGGGATTTACCGAACCGCTTGCGAGCCGGTCTTGTTGATCACCCATGGCAGTATTTTAGCGCGACTCCTTCTCCCGGTATTGAGTGTTCCCCACAGGATACTCTAAGCGGTGTCATGGTGGCCTACGGTGGCATTTCCTCGCTGTGCTTGCAGTGGGTTTCCCGCGCGGGAAATTACCAACCTCAGCGGTAGACCGAGCAGTTGCGTCGCTCCCGCTTTTGAGTTGTTGAACCCGATGAATCGGCTAGAGATTTAGCGTCACCGTCGGCGCGAATTTCTTCATCTCTTCTATGAACGCCGCCGGGTCGGCAGGTTGCGCGAACCATTTCTGTCCCTGGGTGCTCCTGACCTCGATCCAATTGCGTACTGCTGGTCTGTCGCCAAATCTTCTGCTGGCCGGACCAACGTATGCGATCTCGCTCATCGCAATGGTCCGATGCCGAAGGACTCGCCGCTCTTCGACCCGATCGGGCGATATTTTCCAGAACACCAGGAAGTGGTCCATCACGAACAAAACCAAGAGCAGGAAAAACGCATTCAGAACCGAGATACGAGGAGATTCTCCGCGCGACCGATTAATTAGTGCGAAACCGACCAGGCCGATTCCGTAAAAGACGACCGATACCCGCGTGAATGCCCTGTAAAATTTCATCGGCAGCAAATGGTCTGCGATTTACTTGGATGTCGAATCCGTCGCCGGACCCACCACCGGCGTCTTCGACAATTCGACACCCGTGACCAGCGCGTTCCGAATTTGGCCGAACAAGTCCGTGAGCGTGTTCGGCGTATGCGGAATCAAGATCGCATTGGTGTGATCGTTCGCCGCGATTTCTTTCAGCGTATCGAAGTACTGCGTCATCAGCACGAGCTGCATCACGTCCTGCGGTGTCGAACCACGCACGGCTTGCGCGAAATCTTCCACCGAATCTTTCAGGCCGGAAATGATGGCCTTCCGCTGATTCGCGATGCCTTCGCCCTGCAGCCGCTTCGATTCCGCCTCGGCTTCGGCCTGCTTCACCAGCAGCATCTTATTGGTTTCCGCGCGAGAGACAGTGGCTTCCCGCTCGCGTTGCGCGGCGTTGATGTCGTTCATCGCCGCCTTCACCTTCTGGTCCGGCACGATGTCGGAAATCAGCACCTTCACGATCGAGTAGCCGTACTCTTTCATCGAACCGTCCAGGTTGTCCCGCAGATCGGTCGCGATGTCGGCTTGGTTCAGGAACGTATCGTCCAGCTTCATTTTCGGCACGTGGCCCAGCACCACGTTGTAAACCATCGATTCGATCTGCTTCACCGGGTTCGTCAATTTGTAAAACGCGGACTCCACCCCGTCCGGCATTACCTTGTATTGGATCGAGACGGGAATCTGCACGAATACGTTGTCCTGCGTCTTCGTTTCCACCTGCACGTCGAACTGCTGCACCTTCATGCTCATCCGCGTGATCACAGTTTCAATCAGCGGCGTCTTCCAGTTCAGCCCCGGCCCCGCGACGCGCGCGAATTTCCCCAGCCGCTGCACGATCGCCACCTGCGAAGTCTGCACCGTGAAGAACGAACCAAAAATTACGCTCAGCACGAACAAAACTACGACCAATCCCAGAAACAAAAGCACGCTCGATCCCACATCCATGGCGGCTCTCCTTTTCCACGAAGACAGCCGGATTCTACCTGACTTTCAGCCGCTTACCCACAGTCCGGCTATCGCCCGCTTCCCGAAGGCCCGCAAATTTCGCGAATAAAATAGTGCGCCTTGTCCACGTTCGCCGGCACCGCGACATCGAAAAATCCCACCATCATCTCATCGTACGTCTGATCGCCCCATCGCACCGCGGAATCCGGATCGGGATTGTGCGGATTGTCTTTCGAGTTGTCGTACCACGCCACGGCTTGCAGAATCGTCCCCGCCTTCAACGGCAGCGGCTGCGCCAGCCGGTAGCTCAATTGCCAGTAAAAATCGTAGTTCACGCGCAGCAGCGGCTCGGTCGATCCGTCGGCATGCAGGATGTTGTATTCAAATCGTTTCCCGCGCAGATGCATGTGCGGAAAAAAACTGAGCAGCACCGCGTCCTGCGGCAATGAGCCGTGCACTTCCACGCGAAAGTCTGGCACGCCCGGCGGAATCAGAAATCGATCGTTCGTCAATTGCAGCGTCAGCACGCGCTGCTTCGGCGGCTGCTTGGCGAAGATCAACCCAATGCTCGTCTGGTCCGTGGCGCGATGCCCGTGCGTCGTGTAATGCATCTGAAACACCAGATCGGCTCCCGCCGGCACGAACTTCGCCATCCCCGCCGGCCAGTTGTCCGGCGAACTCCCCGGCGCGTACACCAGCAAAACGTCCGCCGTTGTCATGTGCGTGTCCAGCCGATCCTGCTCGTCCGTCATGTCCGCCGACGTGAACGGCGCTCCGATCGGCGCGTGCCGCAGCCAGTCCGATCCCGGCGGCCGAACGTACACAACCGCGTGATGCACATTCCCGCGGCTCGTCGGCCGAATTTCAGACATGCTCACCCATTTGCCCTCCGCAAATCCGGTGTGCACGATTTCATATGTGTACGGCACGTCGCCCTCGGCGGGCAGCGCGACCGGCGTGGGCATGCGAAACACGATGTCCGGCTGCGGAATGATCCATCCGCGCGCAAAGTGCGGCGCCGCGGGAGCCTGGCGCGGATCGCCGGCCGGCGCACCGGAATTCGCCCACGCGGCGACCGTCGCGATCTCCTGTGCCGTGAGCGACGGATCGTTTGAGAAGTGGCCCACGCGCGCATCGGCAAACCACGGCGGCATCTCGCGCGCCGATACCGAAGCGGCGATCGTCCGCGCGAACGGGCGCACTTGGGCGTACGTCCCGAGCGGCATCGGCCCGATCTCGCCCACGCGATGGCACGACTGGCAGTGCGCCTGCAAAATCGGCAGCACGTCGCGATAGAACGTAGGCGCGCCGGCCGGCGAGACGGGTGCGGCCGCGCTTCGCCGCGTCGGCGATCCCGCCGGGAACGAGAGCGACAGAAGCATCGAGACGAATGCTGCAAATGCGAAAGCGAATTTCATTCAGGTTTCAGTCGCGCGCCAAAATCAAGTTGTGGAGAGCCGCTTCGCGAGAATTCAGTCATCAATCGCGCCACTGTAATCTACCGCCTCCGCCGCCCGGCCTCAATCGTTGTCAGTAGCCATCGCCCCGCTCACAATTTCGCGATCTGGTGCTAGGATGCCGTCTACACCGGAGCGAGAGGCCCCGCAAAACGGATCTCGCCCCGGATCGGCGAAAGAAATGAATACGCTGAATATCTCGCCCCGAACGCTCGCCGCCGTCGCGCTCGATTCGGCGTGCTCCCGCTGCGCTTGGCTCACTCTGCACTTCGATGGCAAGCTGCCCTACGCGTCGAGAATTCCGGGAATTTTTAGCTCAATCGATTCGTTTACGAAGAAGGCCGTCCGGAATCATTTCGATTTGTACCGGCGCCTGCCGGATTGGTTCCCCGACGTCGGGAACGTCGCGGACCTGGCCCCGAGCAGGGACCTACAGTGGAGCCGCTTCTTTCGCGAGGACCCGGAAACGCGCGTCCGCCTGCAGGGCGTGCCCGACGATATTCTCCGCATGGCCGACGGCGCAACGCACATCGTGGATTACAAGACCGCGCGCCTGACCGAAGCGCAGGACGATTTAATGCCGGTTTACGAGGTCCAGCTGAACGGCTATGCCTACATCGCCGAGGCAACGGGTTACGGTCCGGTCGCGCACTTGTCGCTAATCTATTTCGAGCCGCAAACAGATCCCGTGCCCGAAGATTTCCCGGCGGCGATGCCCACGCCCGCGCCGCATGGAGGACTCACTCTCGTGCCGTCGCCCGGCGCCGAGCCACGCGAACAGGGTAGCGCATGGCTCGAATTCCGCGCACGGCGCAAAGAGGTTGCGCTCCAGGGTTCGCAAGGAATCAGGGATTTGCTGGCGCGCGCCCGCGCCTTGGCCGACCGCGCCGATCCGCCGCCCGCGTTAGTCGATTGCGAAAATTGCCGCAGCCTTGCCGAGGTTTGGAGCTTACTGCGCTAGTCCGTAGGCGTTCCCGATCACCTGACGTTTCATTTTGGACAGAATCGAAAAAGTTTTCGCAAAACCACTTGACAACATCCCGGCCCCACGGCAGTATTGGCGGCGCGCCAGCTTCTGCCTTTCCCCTTCGAAGTATCGAGTTCCCCATATCCGCATGCCGGAATAGTCTGCGAGGACCGGTGTCGGAACAAACTGTTAGTAAAGGCACGATAGAAGCCGAATTGGATCGCGAAGTCATCCGCTGCAAAGTGTGCGGACTTGTGCAGTACCGCACCCGCGTGGGCAATTGCCGTCGTTGCCTGCGTCTGCTGCCTCCGCGTCTGGAATATCTCATTCCGCCGCCGGAGCAGCAGGAGCTACCGGGTGACGATAGGCAGCTCTTCGAAAAGTGGCCGAACCGCGAGACGGTGGAGAATATCGGGCAGCGCATCCGGCAGTTGCGCGAATCGCGCGGGATGACGCAAAGCCAGCTCCAGGCGCGCTCTCGGGTTTCCCGGTCCTACTTGTCGCGGATTGAAAGCGGTCAGATGACGCCGAGCCTCGGCACCTTGGAGAAAATCTCCGAGGCGCTGGGTGTCGGCCTGAGCCGCTTCTTCATCCCCGAATCGAACGGGGAGGCGCTGCTCGAGGATCCGTTCATCCAGGGATTGCGGCCGTTCCTGCGTCAGCTCGATTGGGAACAGTGGCAATCCATTCTCAAGCGGCTACAGGCGATCGGCGATCACGTGTCGAGCGGAACCGCGGTGCTGCGCACTATGCCGCAGCCTCGTCCGGCGCAAGTCGCGCCGGGGTTGCGCCGGCAAGTGCCACCGGCCGCGGCAAATCACCGCTAGCGCGCGATTCATTCGCCGCGCGAGCCCGCCCCATTCCGGCGGGGCGAACTCGCGCGCACATAACACGGGTTTCAGCGTCACGACGGCTCGCTTGTCTCGCCCGAGAAAGCGAGCCGCCTTTTTTCCACGCCAAGCCTATCGCAAGGTCACCCCGCAAATGGTTTTTAGGAGGGCACGGCTTCAGCCGTGCCGTAAAGTGCCGCCACCTCAGGGGTTTTAACCCCTGCGGTCCGTGGAACCGACGGTCGCGCCATTTAAGAGAAGGGCTCTACTCGAAGGCGGGGATCCCCGTAATCCGCGCGCCGATGATCAGAGCGTGGATGTCGTGCGTGCCCTCATACGTCGAAACCGATTCGAGGTTGTTCATGTGCCGCATCACGCAGTAATCGTCCACGATTCCGTTCGCGCCCAGAATGTCGCGCGCGCGCCGAGCCGTTTCCAGCGCCATCCACACGTTGTTCATCTTCAGCATCGAAATCTGCGCGAAATCCGCGCGACCTTGATCCTTCAATCGTCCGCAATGCAGCGCCAGCAATTGCGCCTTGCTCAGCTCCGTGATCATCCACACCAATTTTTCCTGCACCAGTTGATGCGACGCGATGGGCCGATTGCCGAACTGTTTGCGCGTCTTCGCGTAATCGAGCGCCGTGTGATAGCAGGCCATCGCCGCGCCCAGCACGCCCCAGCCGATTCCGTAGCGCGCCTGCGTCAAGCACGAGAGCGGCGCTTCAAGTCCCGTCGCGCCCGGCAGCAGATTCTCCGCCGGAATTTCGCAATCCGTCAGCGTCAGCCCCGAAGTCACCGAAGCGCGCAACGACCATTTCCCGTGCACATCCTTTGCACTGTAGCCAGAAGTCCCGCGCTCCACCAGAAATCCGCGCACTTCGCCGTCTTCCGTCTTCGCCCAGATCACCGCCACGTCCGCGATCGAGCCGTTCGTGATCCACATCTTCTCGCCGTTCAGCACGTACCGCTCGCCGCGCCGCACCGCGCGCGCCAGCATCCCGCCCGGGTTCGAGCCGAATTGCGGCTCCGTCAGCCCGAAGCATCCAATCGCCTTCCCGCTCTGCAGCCGAGGCAGCCATTTTTCTTTCTGCGCGTCGCTGCCGTACGCGTGAATCGGATACATCACCAGCGCCGATTGCACCGAAACGAAGCTCCGCAGCCCCGAATCCCCGCGCTCCAGCTCCTGCATCGCCAAGCCGTACGCCACGTTGGACATTCCCGCGCAGCCGTAGCCCGTCAAATTCGCGCCCAGAAATCCCATCTCCGCCAGTTGCGGCACCAATTGGATCGGAAACGTAGCCTCGCGATTGTGTTTCTCGATGATCGGAGCCACGTTCTCATCCACAAACTGCCGGGCGGTCGCGCGGACGAGCTTCTCCTCGTCGCTCAGCTCCGAATCGAGTTCCAGAAAATCCACGCCCGGAAACGTCGCCATAAGCCCCGATTCTACTGTCGTTTACGGCGATTGTCACGGTGCTCAATCGCCCGCCCGCTCAAACTGCTTGACGCCCATGCCCTACTTATGCGATAAAGGCTGTGCGGCAAAGCACCAAACGTGGCGATTTAAGGCGACTTGCTCCACGTTAAAAACTGCTAAAAGGCTAGGATGTGGACTCGCAGTAGAAAGAGAGCCCTCCGAGCACTTTGGCGGAGGGATTTTTTCTTTTAGAAACTCCTCTCCGCAGAAATCGCCAAGAAATCGAGTCTGCCAATCCGGGAGCCGGAACGGTCGCATTCAGACCCCAGCCCGCGCCCCCGCCGCAGCGCTCGATGGGGAGGGCGATATGCCTGAAGCCGGACTAGAACGCTACGAATTGCGATGTCGCGAGTGCGGGAAGCGCTGGGGCAACCAGGCCCGCTCATTCTGCGAAGAGTGTCTCTCTCCTCTCGAAGTCACCTACGACTACGCCGCGATCGGCAAGAATCTCTCTCGCCACTCGATCGAAGCTGGCCCCAATAGCATTTGGCGTTATCGCGACCTGCTGCCGATCGTCGAAGACGAATCCACCTCGCTGCCCGTCGGCTTCACGCCGCTGGTGCCCGCGCGCGGCTTGGGCGGCCGCTTCGGCGCGCACCATCTTTACGTCAAGAACGACGCCGTCTGTTTCCCCACGCTTTCTTTCAAAGATCGCGTGGTCGCGGTCGCGCTCAGCGCCGCGCGCCAGTTCGGCTTCGAAGTCGTCAGTTGCTCCTCCACCGGCAATCTCGCCAACGCCGTCGCCGCGCAAGCCGCGCGCCGCGGCTTTGAGGCCTGGATTTTCGTTCCCGCCGATATCGAGCCGGCGAAAATTCTGGCCACGCAAATTTACGGCGCGCGCCTCGTTCGCATCTCCGGCAATTACGACCAGGTGAATCGCCTGTGCACGCAGATCGCCGAGCAGCATCGCTGGGGCTTCGTCAACGTCAATCTGCGCCCCTACTACGCCGAAGGCTCGAAGACGGTCGGCTTTGAAATCGCCGAGCAGCTCGGCTGGCGCCTGCCTGACAACGTCGTGGTGCCGATGGCCGGCGGCGCGCTGATCACGAAAATTCGCAAAGCCTTCGACGAACTCACGCAGCTCGGCCTTGTCGCCGCCAAGCCCGTGCGCTTTTTCGGCGCGCAGGCCACCGGCTGCTCGCCGATCACCACCGCCGTGAAAGATCATCAGCCGCGCTTCACGCCGCAGAAGCCTTCCACCATCGCGCGCTCGATCGCCATCGGCAATCCCGCCGACGGCTTTTACGCCATTCGCACGATCAACGATAGCGGCGGTTGGGCCGAAGACGTCTCCGATTCCGATCTCGTCGGCGGCATCCAGTTGCTCGCCGAAACCGAAGGCATCTTCACGGAGACCGCCGGCGGCGTCACCACCGCCGTCACGCAAAAACTTCTCTCGCAGGGCCGCATCAGCCCCGAAGAAACCACGGTCCTCTGCATCACCGGGAATGGATTGAAGACCACCGATGCGCTTGCGGGGCGCCTCGAAACACTGGAAGCCATCGCGCCGCGCTTGGAAGCTTTTGAGGCCTATTCCGATCGCGTGCTGAACACCGTTCCGCGCGCCGCCGCGGGAGCCGCCCGATGAGCGCCGCCGCTCAGGCGATCATCAAGTTGGTCATTGGGGGAGAATCACGATGAGCGTCTCTGTCGAAATCCCCACCGCGCTCCGCCGCTTCACCGACGGCCAGGCCAAACTCGATAGCTCCGCCGCCACGCTCAACGATCTTTTCGCCGAACTCGAATCCCGCTTCCCCGGAATCGCCCGCCATCTCCGCGACGAATCCGGCCAAATCCGCCCCTTCCTCAATATCTACGTGAACGACGAAGATATCCGCTTCCTCGGCGGCGAAGCCTACAAATTTCAGGAAGGCGACAAGGTTCTGCTGGTCCCCTCAATCGCCGGCGGCCGCGCCTAGCGCGCGGCTTTTGCTCGCTTGGGTGGCCCTTGCGGGTTTTGCAAGGGTGGGTCCGCGCTCATCCCGTCGCCAGGTCGCGCCGTAGATTTTTTCTTCGTAGGGGCGGAGCCTGCCTGCCGGCAGGCAGGCTTGCCTCCGCCCGGTTTTGTGTCGTACTTATTTTCCTCTAATGGTCATCCCGAGCGCAGCCGAGGGATCTCGCCGTCGCCGCAAGGCACTCTTGCCGTATGCCTCGCCCCCTACCCTCCCGCCCGCGCTGCAATCGCCCTGCTCCTCTCATACAAATCCCGCAACAACGCCTCCGCCCGCGCCATATCCGCGTCGAACACCGCGCTCTGCGCGCTTGTGATCGCGGCCACGGGCGCATCGATTGGTGCCTGCACCAGCCCCGCCAACTCCTGTTCCGCGCTCAACCAATCCGCCATGTCATCCCCATCCGCGCCGCCGCGCTGCAGATAAATTTCATAAGCGCGCTGTTCGATTTGTTGTCTGAATGAAGGATCGATTTGCTCTCTCGCCGTAACCGTCTCGCCGTTTTCATCCATGCCCCGTTCTCCTCGCTCGCAGTTTCCGCCCGGTCTCCCGGACAGCCGATCGATTCCGCCATCCCCAATAAGATGGCGCAACACATGGAATATTGGATGAACGCCGAGTGAAAAAGTGAATGCAAACTTCCGATGCTCGCAATTCCATTCGCAGCGAGGTCTGCATTCCCCTGGGAACGCCAAACTCCCGATTGGCGGTTTTGCTTCGCTCGCCCTTCGTAGCGGAGGCCTTCAGGCCTCCATCTTTTTTGTATACGTCTTGTCGCCGTAGGGGCGGAGCTTGCCTCCGCCCGCCTCTTTGTTTCGTCCCTTTCCCTAATGGCCATCCCGAGCGGAGCCGAGGGACCTCTCCGTCGCCCTCGATCGCCCCCTAACCTAGCCTCAGCTCCCCGCGCTGTGATAGTTTCCGAATATCGTGTTGCGGCTCGAACACACATCGCACTTCTGGTACGTTGCCATTGTAGCGTTCGGCTTGTTTGCTGTGATCTGGTTGAGCTTCTGGCGTAGGTTCTGGTTCGCGAAGCCACGCGGCCGGTACTTCTACTTCGACCCACAAGACTCTTACCGCGCCGACCCGTCGAGCCGCGCGTTCCCGGCCTCGGCATCGACAGCGACATTCGAGCCATTACTGAAACACTACATCGGCGTCATGCAACTACTTGTCACCGTGGCGGCGGCCTCAATCGCCTTCGGGGGCAACAACCAGTCCCTAGGGGCCACGATCGCAATTGCTAAGCTCTTTCTGGCGTGGAGCATTTTCTTTGGCGTCCTCTTTTGCGCGCTGCTCCTATACCGATACGATGAATATGGCCAAGACATGAAAAGCTACACACTGAACTGGTACTCAACGATATTCGCCCTTGGTTTTTCGAGCCTAGGCTGCTTCATGCTCGGCTACCTTGCGTGGGGCTGGGGCGTTTCGAAAATAACCCCGTGACCAGCGGTGCCGGAATCCGCGCGAGCGCGATCACGCGTGTCATAGCTCCATCCGGAACAGCGGTAGTGGTATCATGCGCCCGTGAGGAGCCGGCGGGGAAAAGCCGGGACAACACAGCGCTGCGGAGAGGAGTTAATTCTCAATGGAAATTACGCTGCAAAACATTCGCAGCATCTGTCGCCCGCAGTCAATTCCGCTCAGGCCGCTAACTCTGCTCGTCGGTGAAAATAGCGCCGGAAAAACGACCTTCCTCGCGATGGTGGCCCACGTCAATCAGTCGACGTTCCCGTCGACCCGCCCAACCTTTAACGTCCCGCCGTTCGACCTGGGAACCTATGATTCAATCGCGACGTACAAGGGCGGCCGATACGGCCGCGCGACCTCTTTTTCAGTGGGCTTTAGAGACACCGATCAAAATGGAGAACGAAGGGTCGAAGCTACGTATTCCAGCCACCGAGGGCAGCCGCAAGTTAGGCACCTTATGGCAAAGGCGAATTTTGGTGAGATAACGATAGAGATTATTCAGGACTCCCACACAGCTCACGTCGTATTCAAAACCGACAAGGCAAAACCGCTCGAGATCGATTTGGACCTCAGAGAAGCAGGATCGCCGGACGAGGACTTGCCGTTTCATTTCATCGCGCGGCTGGCACTTTCGACGTGGCTCCGCAAAGAACAGCACACAGAGATGACTCCCGACGCCCTCATCCAGATTCCTCAGCTACTTCGCTGGAGCTCGAACTCGGTTCTCTCGTTGGCGCCGGTCCGAACACGACCGCGAAGAACCTACGACGAGTTCAGCGAGGAATTCGATCCAGAGGGCGACCACGTGCCGGTCATGCTGGCACGTCTTTGGGAGGAAGGGACAGAGCCGACCAGGGCGGCCCTCGTCGACGCGCTGAACGAGTTTGGAACATCATCGGGCCTATACAAGAAAATCGGTGTCAGGCATCTGGGCCACAGGCCGACAGATCCCTTCCAAATTCAAGTAACAATGACCGGCCCTGCGGTGAACATACCCGACGTCGGCTACGGCGTGAGCCAGGCGCTACCCGTTATCGTGCAGAGCGTGCTATCCGATAAGGGAGGCCTCCTGCTTCTACAACAACCAGAAGTACACCTGCACCCCCGTGCGCAGGCGGCCCTCGGTACGTTCTTTGCCCGATTGGTCGCGAAAGATCAGAAACATCTAGTCATCGAAACGCATAGCGATTACCTTCTGGACCGAGTCCGCCAAGAAGTAGCTGAAGGCACGCTGTCATCCAACGACGTGATGATTCTTTTCTTCGACAAGGAAGGGATGGAGACGAACATTCATCAAATTACCTTGGACAAGTACGGCAATGTGCTAGGCGCGCCGGGCTCGTACCGGCAGTTTTTCCTCAAGGAAGAGGAGAATCTATTCTCGCGGGCGAAGAAATAATGTGCCTGATCATAGACTCGAACATCGTCCACAAGGTTTTTCTGTCCCCGGATCCGGACTACCAACCGTTGAAGAAGGCACTTGATGACCGCGGGGCCACCCTAGTTTACGGGGGTGAGCTAAGGAGGGAGTACCTCAAGATGGCAAAATTTATCAAGCGCCTGCGACTGCTCGACCAGAGCGGAGCAGCCAAGATCTTTCCAGACGCGCTGATAGACAGCCACACGGGAGCCGTCGTGGCGGCCGGCGGATATAAGTCCAACGACCCCCATGTCTTGGCTTTGGCAATCGTTACAGGTGCGCGACTTCTTTGTTCGGATGATGACGCCTTGTCAGACGACTTCAAAAACAAGAAACTTATCGACAATCCTAGAGGAAACGTATACCGAAGAGCCGCGCACGCGCATCTCATTTCCAAGCACTGCCGCTAGTGGTCGCTGGCTTCGCCACGACCTGAGCGCCACCTATTGCCCGTTATATTTGAGGGTGATTTCTCCGTCCATTTTATTCGAATAGCCCATTAAATTATATTGACACACGAGTATAGTTGGTGCTATGGTTGTGGATGAACTCCGAACACACTATCGCATTTTTCACCTCCAACCCCTCCAGAATCAACACTTCTGAGAATTCGCGTTTTAACTTCCCCAGAATCAACACTTCCAGGAATCGCCGCAACAATTGCGAATTTCCCGCTATCAAACTCATTCTGAACAATTTCAACTCTACTAGAATCAACACTTCTGAAAATAAGGACTTAAAACCCCGCAGAATCAACACTTCTGGGAATAAGGACTTAAAGTCGTTCAGAATCAACACTTCCAAAAAACCGGGGAGGGGGGCGGGTACCGCCCGCTTTTTCCGGAATTTCGTCGCTCGCCACTCGCCACTGCTCACTCGCCGCGCGATTTTTCCCGCAGCTTGCCACTCGCCATTCGTCACTCGCCGCTCTTCATATATACTTCCACGCGCACCGATTCACGATCCGCGCCACGTTGCGAGGAGCGATATGAAACCTTCCACCGTAGTCCTGAGCCTGGCACTTCTTTGTGGCGTCGCTGCACCGGCGAAAGCGCCAGCACGTGCACAAGCGCCGGCGCCCGCGCAAACGCAAGCGACAGCGCCAGCACCGACGCCGGCACCAGCGCAAGTGCAATCCTGCGATCTCCACGATTACAAGCCTGTCGCCGGCGCGACGGCCTCAACGAGCGGCGGCGTGATCACGCTGCTATGGCAGGGCGAAGACCAAACCAATCTTCGCGCGAAGTTCGCTATCCAAAATGGCCAGCCGATCGTTCTGGAACTCGCGGCGCAGGCCAAGGACGGCGTGTGGCTCGAGCTCGCCAGGAATCTCACGCCGGAATTTCAAGTCACCACGGGCAAGCGCCGCCTCTCGAACGCGCAATTGCATCAGCTGACGCTATTGCATCTGGCCACGCCGGAGCGCATCGACGCCGACAAATGGAACACGTTCTGGGACGCGCCGCTGGTGATCCCCGGCGACGCCACTGGAGACACCACCGATCTGCCGCGCAAGCCCGAAGAAATTCGCCGCGATTCGTCGCAGTTTCACACCGACAGTTGCAAGATCGCGACCGATGGCGATCGCGTCAGCGTCGCGTTCAATGGACTGACGCTCGGTCTTTTCTCGGGCGGCGTGCAATTCACCGCATACAAAGGATCGAATCTGCTGCGTCAGGAAGCCATCGCGAAAACGGATCAGCCGTCCGTCGCCTACATTTACAAAGCCGGCCTTAAGGGTTTCGCGATCGGCGACAAGACACGCGTCGCCTGGGAGGACACTTCGCGCGGCTGGCAGCAATACCAATTCGGCGGCGCGCCGAACACCGATCCCGTCAACGTGCGCGCGCGCAATCGCCTGATGATTCTCAGCGCCGGCAACGGATCGCTGGCCGTGTTTCCGCCGCCGCACAAATTTTTCTTCGCGCGCGAGACCGACGTCAATCTCGGCTACGTGTATTACCGCAAGGACGACGAGAAATCGTTCGCGCTCGGAGTGATGCAGCCGGAAAGAACCGAAGGCTACCATCCGTGGGGAATTTCCGACGACGAATGGAAACGCCGCGTGGGCGTCTCGCGCAACGAAACCGAAAATTGGGCGCTCTACAACGCGCCGCCCGGCACGATGCAGCACATGGCCATCTACTACTATCTGAGCGCGACGAGCACGACATCCACGCAGAAAGACGTGCTGGCTTATACGCACGGCGACGTTTTCAAGCCCGTGCCCGGATTCAAAGTCCTCACTGGCCACTTCCATATGGATTTGAACGAAATGCTGCGCGATCGCGGCAGTCTGGATTATCAACCCACGTGGGTTCCCGTCTTCCGCAACATCGGCGTGAACATCATCTATCTGGGCGATTTCCACGACGATTCGCATCCCAACGATCCGGGGCCAGTGCGCTTCGCCGAGCAAAAAGTTTATTTCGATGGCGCGCAGCGCATCTCCGACAAGGATTTCCTGGTGATGCCCGAAGAAGAAGTGAATTCGTTCCTTGGCGGCCACTGGTATTTGATGACGCCCAAGCCGGTCTATTTCTCGCACGCCGATCCGCGCCCCGGCGGTCAATCCTTCATGGAGAACGATCCGACGTATGGACCCGTGTATCACATCGGTTCCGCCGCCGACGTTCTGAACATGGTGAATCGCGAGCAGGCCATCCTGTGGACCGCGCATCCGCGCACGAAAAATTCCGAGGGCTATCCGGAAGCGTACAAGGATCAGGATTTTTTCCAGAGCGATCGCTTCATCGGCGCGTCGTGGGAATCGCTGCCCGTCGATTTGTCGGAGAAGGAGGAGTGCGAGATCCGCTGCTTCGGCACCGGCGACGACATGAGCAACTGGGCGCCCAAGCCGAAATATCTGATCGCCGAGGGCGACACGTACACGAATTGGCCTGATGACGATCTCTATTCGCTGCTGGCCGTAAATTATCTGAAGCTCGATCGCGTGCCGCTGTACAACGAAAGCTGGGCGCCGATCGTCGAAGGCATTCGCGCGGGGAATTTCTTTGGCACGACGGGAGAAGTGCTCTTCCACAATTGGGGCGTGCAGGGCAGCGGCGCCAAGAGCGTCTACACAGCGGAGATCGAATACACTTTTCCGCTGGAATTCGCGGAATTGGTTTGGAGCGACGGCGCCAAGGTCGATCGAAAGATTATCAGTCTTACCGGCACGCTGCCGTTTGGCACGAAGAAATTCGCGATCCCCTTTGACGCCACCGGCAAGAAGTGGGTGCGCTTCACCGTGTGGGATTCCGCCGGCGACGGCGCTTACGTCCAGCCGATCGCATTGCCGTAGCGCGCGATGTGGTGGAAAATAGCGGGACTCTAAATCGCACTGAGGAGGAAGTTTGAGACTCAAGGACCGCGTTGCATTGATCACCGGCGGTGGCACGGGCATGGGCCGCGCGACGGCGCTGCTGTTCGCGCGCGAAGGCGCAAAGATTGCGGTGAATTACAGCCGCTCGCAAGCCGAAGCCGAGGAAGTGGTAGGGCAGATTCGGAGCGAAGGCGGCAAGGCGATCGCGATTCAAGCCAGCGTCGCGAAGGAAGCCGAAGTGATCGCGATGATGAAGCGCGTCGAGAGCGAGTTCGGCCGCCTGGACGCGCTGATCAACAATGCTGGATGGACGCATCGCGTGCCGCACGAAAAGCTGGACGATTTGACCGACGAAATCTGGAACCAAACGCTCGACGTGAATTTGCGCGGCGTTTTCTATTGCACGCGCGCGGCCGCGCCGATGCTGCGCAAACAGGATGGCGCGTCGGTTGTGAACAATTCGTCCATCGCGGCGATGACGGGCGCGGGCAGCTCGATGGTCTACGCGGCGGCCAAGGCCGCTGTGACGACGATGACGATGTCGCTCGCGCGGGCGCTGGCGCCGCAAATTCGCGTGAACGCCATCGCGCCGGGATTTGTGCGCACGCAATTTGCGAACTGGCCCGCGGAGATGTACGAGAAGGCTGTGACGCGAATTCCGCTGCAGCGCCTTCCCACAGTCGAGGATATCGCTGAGGCGATGCTGTATCTCGTGGCCGACGCGCGTTCCACCACCGGCGAAATGCTGCTGGTGGATGGCGGCATCACGCGGCTCGGCCCGCGCGCGTGACGCGGCAATGAAACATTTTCCGGCGGCGCAATTCAGCGATCGCGCCGCCCACTGAAATGGCCGCCGGAAATGTGGCTCCGTCGATTGTTGAAAGCTTCAGAGCGCGCTACTCCCGCCATGAACGCCTGATTTCGTCGCTTTCACTTTTCGGCGGCTTCGTGTTTGACGCGCTCACGCTGAAGCGCATCGACATGTTCTGGGAGAATCTCTGGGTGATCGCGCACCTCGCCGTCGCCGCCGCGTGCATCATCCTCGCCAACCGCAACGCGCGCCCGCCCCTCGCCGCAGCCGCGCCATCGCACGAGCCGCCATACCCGCCGCCAGCGCCGGTAAGCCGGCCCGCTCCGCGCACGCCGCTCTGGATAGTGGGGGTGCTCCAATTCTGTTTCGGCGGCCTGCTCAGCACTTTTTTGGTTTTTTATTTTCGCAGCGGAAGCCTGCGGACGAGCTGGCCGTTTTTGCTGATTTTGGCGGCCGCGTTTCTGGCGAATGAATCGCTGAAGCGGCATTACAGCCGCCTGGATTTCCAGGCGAGTTTTTTCTTTCTGTCGCTCTTTTCGTTTGCGATTTTTATTGTGCCGGTGGTGCTGCACGTGATGGGGCCGCTGGTTTTCGTGCTGAGCGGCGCGGTGAGCCTCGCGCTGTTCTGGATGTTTCTGCGCGTGCTGCGCCGCCTGGCGCCCCACAGCTTTTCTCACGGAGTGCATGTGCTGTTCGCGTCGGTGGCGGGAATTTTCCTGACGATCAACGTGTTGTATTTTCTGAATCTGATTCCGCCGATTCCGCTTTCCCTGCGCGACGCGAGCGTGGAGCATTCCATCGCGCGCAATGCCGATGGCAATTACGTGGTGCAATCGGAATCCGCCGGATTGCTTGGATATTTCAAGCTGGCGGATGAGTTTCATTGCGCGCCGGGCGCGCCGGTGTACGCCTACACCGCGATATTTTCGCCGACATCGCTCAGCACGAGAATCGTGCACGAGTGGCAGACCTACGACGCGCAACGCGGCTGGATCACGACGAATCGAATCGAGCTGCCGTTGAACGGCGGGCGCGGCGGCGGCTACCGCACGTTTTCCATGACGAAGCAGATCCGCCCCGGCGCGTGGCGCGTGAATGTGGAAACGCCGGGCGGGGCGCTGCTGGGAAGATTGCGCTTCAATGTGATCTTGCAGACCGATGAACCTGCGTTGCAGACGGAGATCAAGAACTGAAAGAGCATCGCCTGCGCCGCGTTTCAAGATACTTCCGCCGGCGGGGCGATGCGCTCGGAAGGAGAATTGCCGTGAATAAAAAGAATCACGCGCTTGGATTTCTGGCGTGCGGCGTGGCGGCCGGCGTATTGTGGGCGCAAAATCCGCCTCCGAGACTACCGGATAAGCCGGACCCGAACGAGATTCCCGTTCCGCCGATTGCGACGTCGATGCCGGACATGCCTGGTGTCGATCAACTGCCCAACCGCCCGCAGATGCCCGACATCATGACAATGAACAGTGGGCACAAGGTGAAGACTCTCGCGCAGTGGAACGAGCGCCGCGCGGAGATGAAACGCATTCTCGAGTATTACGCTGTCGGTCAGGCTCCGCCTCCTCCGGGCAATGTGAAGGGCGTCGAGGTCAGTTCACAAATGCTGGCGAATGGCGCGGTGAAATATCGGCTGGTGCACCTCACGTTCGGTCCTAATGACGGCTTGACTCTGGACATTGGAATTTTCACGCCTGCGGCGGGCGGTCCGTTTCCCGCGCTGATCTCGCCATCGGGGACGCCGCCGGGCGCGACCGCGTTGCCGCGTTTGCCGGAGGGAGCGAATCAGGGGAGTGGCAAGGACGCGTTGCTGGTGGTCGGTCCGGCGCCCGCACCGCCTGCCGGCGCTGCCAGTGATGCGCCGGCCGCGCGGTTCGCTCCGCGCACAGCCGAGCAGATCGCGGAGACCAATCCGGCGATCGCGCATGGCTTCGCGTTCGTGACGTTCAACAACAGCGATTGCGGCGAGGACACCACGCTGCGCATGCCCGATGGCGGTTGGGCCTATCGCACCACGCGATTTTTTCCCGCGTATCCGAATTACGATTGGGGGCTGCTGCGCGCGTGGGCCTGGGGCGCTTCGCGCATCGTGGATTATCTGATCACGGACCCGTCGATCGATGCGCACAAGCTGATCATCACCGGCGTTTCGCGCACCGGCAAATCGGCGTTGATCGCCGGCGCGTTCGATGATCGGATCTCGATGGTCGCGCCCGTGGCGAGTTCCGGCGGCGGGACGCCGGCGTACCGATTCAGCGGCTCCGTGCCGGATCGCGGCGGCAAGGAGGGCCTGACGGAGATGGTGGCGAAATATCCGAATTGGTTTTCACCGCATCTCCATCAATTCTGGGGACAGCCGGACAAGCTGCCATTCGACGAGCATTGGTTGATCGCGCTGTGCGCGCCGCGGCCGTTCATTGCGCTCGAAGGCGATCACGATCAGAACGTCAATCAGAATGGCGTGTATCAATCGTGGCTCGCAGCGATGCCGGCGTATGCTTTGTTTCACGATACGGACGAACTCGGCGTGAACTGGTCCGATCGACCGCACGGCATGGTGCAGGGCGATTGGGACGCGCTGCTGGCGTTTGCCGATAAGTTTCTTTTGGGCAAGGTGGTTACGCGGAAATTCAACGAGTTTCCGGCGGGGATCGGGCCGACGGCGCAGTAGCTGTGCGGTGCACCGTAAGGCTTTGTCGCGGCGCAGCGCACTGTGTTAGCTTGGCCGCGCAGCCCCAGGAGGCTGCGGCCAATGTTCCGTTTCAATTTTGATCGCGGCGTATCCGGCCGCGCCGCCATGTTGCGAGAATGCGTCGGATGCGTCGTTGTTCTAATTGCGTTCGCGATCGGCGCGCAGACGGCGCGGGCGCAGGACACACGCACCGTCACTGAGCCTACGATTCCGCCTTCGTGTGTTGTGCTCAACGCCGAGAAATTGGGTCACGCGGAAATTTTGCCGCCGGAATACGAGACGGCGACCGACACCGCGCGCATCCAGCAGGCGCTGGACACGTGCAAGCCCGGCGAGGCCGTCGAGCTGGCGCTCGGCAAAGCGAGCGCGATGCCGGGCGAGGCCGCGCCGCTTATGAATGCGTTCCTCACGGGATCGATTGAACTGCGCGATGGCGTGACGCTGCTGATCGACGAAGGCGTCACGCTCTACGCCTCGCGAGATCCGAAAGATTTTGATCCCGATCCTTCCGCCGCGGGCCCGCTGCTGTGCGGCACGATGGTTGGCGTCAGCACGTCGTTCGATCCCGCGCAGAACGCGATGCCGCAGGGGCGCCCGTGCAAGCCGCTGATCTCCATCGTGAACGTGAAAAACGCTGCGATCATGGGCGATGGCACGATCGACGATCGCGGCGGCGCGGTGATTGTGGGGCACGATTACACCTGGTGGCAAATGGCGCGCGCGGCCGAGCCGAAACAGCAGCGCTACTTCAGCCAGCGCATGATCGTCGCCAGCCATGCCGATGGCTTCGTGCTGTATCGAATCACGCTGCACAACTCGGCTAACTTTCACGTTTCCGTGAACGCCACGGATGGCTTCACGGCGTGGGGCGTGCACTTGTTGACGCCGACCGTGCGCGGCACGGACGCGCGCAACACCGACGGGATCGACCCCGGCTCGTCCACAAACATCACGATCACGAAAAGCTGGATCGACAATGGCGACGACAACGTCGCGATCAAAACCGGTGTGACGCACATGAGCGTGATCGACAATCATTTTTACGACGGTCACGGAATGTCGATTGGCAGCGATACTTATAGCGGCGACAGTTTTCTGCTCGTCGATGGGCTGACCGAGGATCACACCACCAGCGGCATCCGCATCAAGAGCAACGCGGCGCGCGGCGGATTGGTGCATAATTTGACGTATCGGAACATTTGCATGCGCGGCGTCGTCGCGCCCATCGCCATCAGCCCGTTCTACAACAACGGGACGACCGAGGGATTCACCGATCCCGGCATCGCGGGCACGCGCATCCCCGACTACAAGAGCATCACGCTGCAGAACGTGATCGCCACCTCGCCGGGTGACGTGCAGATCGCCGGCAAGGACGCCGATCACATCACCGAGGTGAAACTCGATGGCGTGATCGTCAGCGGCATCACGCCGGCTCAGGTGCACAGCCAATTCGCGCACATCACGGTCGCCGGCCGCGGCACCGCCCTGCAATTCAGCGGCTCCGGCGTCGCAGTCGATGGCCAGACGCCGACATCCGGCGCCGGCCTCGACGCGGATGTGCAGTCCTGCGGCGCGAAGTTTGTGCCGATGCAATAGGCATTCGGCGCCGACGGTTGCAAGCCCCTGCTAAAAACGGCCCCAGCGCGATCCGTGTGCCTTCCTTGATTTTCCATGATAGGCCGCTTATACTGGCGTTTGCTGCGGTGAACTGGGTCGCACGTTCGAGTGGGCGAGAGCCCACTTTTTTGTTCCCCGGGCGCCATGGCGGGGCACGTACGTTATGGGTGTGGACCTCGAGCGGATTCGCGACGCGGCCGAGCGAGTAGCTCGATCGCTGGGTTTGGAAATTGTGGACGTGGAATGGAAGGTAGGGAAGCAGCGCTTCCTGCGCGTCTATATTGACAAGCCCGTTGCCGCGAACCACGTAGTCGCTGCGGATGAGCGGTTGACCTCTGATGGATTGGGCGCGCCGGTCAGGACCGAAGGCGTTGGCCACCGCGATTGCGAAGCGGTTAGTCACCAACTGAGCGTCATTTTGGATGTCGAGGAACTGGTCCCTGGGCCGAGCTACGTCCTTGAAGTGAGCTCGCCGGGCCTTGACCGCAAGCTGGCGAAGCCGGCGGAGTTTGAGCGCTTCGCCGGGCGGCGCGCGCGGATTTCAACGTTTGCGCCGGTCGAAGGGCAAACGTTTTTCGACGGGCGCCTGGCGGGTTTCGCGGACGGGCAAGTCGCGATCGAAATCGGCGGGAGGCGAATCGCGCTGCCGATCGAAGCGATTCGCAAAGCGCAATTGGTAGTGGAGTTTTAAGAATTTAGGAGCGAGTAGAAATGGCAAGTTTGTTGTATCAGACGATCGAGCAGATCAGCCGGGACAAGCACATCGAGCCCGAAATCATCGTGGCTGCGATTGAAGACGCTATGGTTGTGGCTGCGCGGAAATACTACAAGACCGAGGAAGAGCTGCGCTCGAAGTTCAATCCCGACACCGGGCAAATCGACGTGTTCGCGGCGCGCATGGTGGTCGAGGAAGTGGTCGATCCGAAGAAAGAAGTGACGCTGGCGGAGGCGCGCAAAACGCATCCGGACGCGGAAGTTGGGACCGAAATACTTTTCTCGAAGCCGACCGACGTGCTGGGGCGCATCGCGGCGCAAACCGCCAAGCAAGTGATCATGCAGAAAGTGCGCGAGGCCGAACGCGACACGATCTTTAATGAATACAACGGCCGCACCGGCGAACTTGTGAACTGCATCGTGAAGCGCGTCGAGGGCCCGGACGTGATCGTGGACCTGGGCCGCGCCGAAGCGCGTTTGCCGCGCCGCGAGCAATCGCGATTGGAAACCTACAACATCGGCGAGCGCCTGCGCGTGGTGATTCGCGGCGTGGACCGCGCGGCCAAGGGGCCGCAGGTGGTTGTGTCGCGCGCCGATCCCGTGCTGGTGCAGCGCCTGTTCGAGATGGAAGTACCGGAAATTTACGACGGCACCGTGCAGATCCGCGCCGCCGCGCGCGAAGCCGGCGAGCGCACAAAAATCGCCGTGGCCAGCCGCGATAAGGACGTCGATCCCGTAGGCGCGTGCGTGGGCATGAAGGGCATGCGCGTGCAGTCCATCATCCGCGAATTGCACGGCGAAAAAATCGACATCATTCCGTACTCGGAAGATACGGTGACGTTCGCGCAGAAGGCGCTTTCGCCGGCGAAAGTCACGCGCGTGCAAATCATCGATCCGGAAACCAAACATCTCGAAATCATCGTTGAGGATACGCAGCTTTCGCTGGCGATCGGCAGAAAAGGCCAGAACGTCCGTCTGGCCAGCAAGCTGATCGGCTGGAACGTGGACATCAAGAGCGAAGAGGAAAAGCGCCAGGAGATCGAGGCGCAGATGGCCGCGCTCACCGCTCCGGGCACGCCGCTTTCCGAGCTGCAGGGCATCGGTCCGAAAACGATCGAGCGCATCGAAGCGCACGGCGTCAGCTTGATCGAAAAGCTGGCCGACATGACGCCCGAGCAATTGATGGAAATTCCCGGCATCGGCGAAAAAATGGTTGAGAAGATTCAGCTCGCCGTGGCCGCTTATTTCCAGGACTTGGAAGCGCGGCAAGCAGCCGCCGCGGACGCGCCGCCGGATGAGCTCGCGGTGGAAGGCGCGATCGGCCCGGACGAATCCGAATCGGTTGCGGTTGAGGGCGCCGACGGCTCCGAAGCGCCGGCCGAGACTGAAGACCTTGCCGCATCGCAGCCCGAAGGCGACGCGCCGGAATCGACGGAGACCGCCGAGGCGCCCGGCGAGACCGGCGCGCCCGAAGCCACAGAAACGTCGGAACCTCCAGCCGAAGAAAATGGCGGCGAAAATTCCGCACCCGATTCCAATGCGTCTGGCGAAGGCGGAGGAGAGTAATTTATTCCACGGATGTCCGATCAGCCACAAATTCGCATCAATGAACTGGCCCGCGAACTCGAAGTAAAGGCCAAGGCAATTCTGGATTATTTGCCGGAAGCCGGCGTCACCGAGAAAAAGACGCATTCGAGTTCGATCGATCTCTCCGCTGCGGTAAAAGTAAAAGAACATTTTCGGAAGGTGGCTGAGGCTGAGGCCGCAGCTGAAGCCCAGGCGATTGCCGATAAGGCCGCCAAAGACGCAGCCGCGAAAGCCGCGCGCATGCGCCCGGCCGCGCCTCCGGCGCCACCGCCTACGCCGGTTGTTGCCGCGCCCGCGGCCGTCGCGCCGCCCGCGCCGGTTGCCGCGGCTCCAGCGGTTGTCGCCGCGCCTCCCGCGCCAATTGCGCCTCCGGCGAGACCTGCGCCACTTCCCGTTGCAGCGCAAGCGAAACCCGCCGCGCCAGCCGCGATTCCAGCAAGACCTGTTGCGCCCAGCACAACCGCCGCGAGACCCGCGGCTCCGGGCGCCGTAGCGGCAAGGCCTGCAACGCCGGGCGCCGTTGCGGCGAAACCCGCCGCACCGGGCCGTGCAGCTCCAGCCGCCACGCGCCCGAGAACTCCGGCCCCGCCCGCGATCGGCAGACCAAGTCCATTGCCGCCGCGGCCACCCGCACCCGTCGTCGCGCCGTCAGCCGGGCCACGAATTCATCCCACTGCCGCGCGTCCTGCCGCGGGCGGCGCGCCGATCGCCGCGCGGCCCGGAGCGGTCAATCCGGGAGTGCGCCCGGGCGGATTTACGCCGTCGCGGCCCCCGATGCGTCCCGGCGCACCGACCGGACGACCGATGCCGATGCGTCCCGGTCAGCGCCCGAGCGGCGGAGGACGGCCCGCGCCGTTGCTGCCTCCGGATCGAGTCCCGCCAAAAGCGGAACCCGGAAAGCCGATTTACGAGCGCAAGCCCGCGGCGCGCGCGCGGCCCACGCTTGAGCGGCGCTTTGAAGAAGGCGAACGCAAGCTGCATCCGGTGCGCACGCGCGCCGGAGTCGGCGAGCGCCGCACAGCGCAAGTGGAGCGCGCGCCGGCGGCTCCGCCGCGCGAGCCGCGCCCGGTGACGATCACCGAAGGAATCACGGTGCGCGATCTGGCCGAAAAGCTGGACGTGCGCGCCAAGGACGTGCTGAAGACGCTGCTCGATCGCGGAATTTTCGCCAGCATCAATCAGGCTCTTGACGTGCCGATGGCCACCAGTTTGGCCGAAGCCTTCAACGGAATCGTGAACGTGATTTCGTTCGAGGAAGAAGTGGTGCAGGACACGGCCAAGGAAAACGCCAAGGAGAACAAGCCCTCGGACCTGGAACCGCGCGCGCCCGTCGTGACCGTGATGGGCCACGTGGATCACGGCAAAACAAGTTTGCTCGACGCCATTCGCCAGACCGAAGTGGCCGCGGGCGAGGCCGGCGGAATCACGCAGCACATCGGCGCGTCGCAAGTGACGGTGAACGGGCGGCGCATCGTTTTCGTGGATACGCCGGGCCATGAGGCGTTCACGCGCATGCGCGCGCGCGGCGCGAAAATCACGGACATCGTGGTGCTGGTGGTCGCGGCGGACGACGGCGTGATGCCACAGACGCAGGAGGCCATCGATCACGCCAAGGCCGCGGGCGTGCCGATCATCGTGGCCATCAACAAGATCGACAAGCCGGGCGCGCAGACCGAGCGCGTGAAGCGCCAACTGGCCGACCGCGGATTGACGCCCGAAGATTGGGGCGGCGACACAGTGACGGTGGAAGTTTCCGCCAAGCAGCGAACCAATCTCGATAAGTTGCTGGAGATGATTCTGCTGGTTTCGGATTTGCGCGAGCTGCGCGCCAGCCCCACGGTGCCGGCGACCGGCACGGTTCTGGAATCGCGCGTGGACAAAGGGCGCGGCCCGGTGGCCACGGTGCTGGTGCAGGGCGGCACGCTGCGCACCGGCGACGTTTTCATCTGCGGCGCGGTGTACGGCAAAGTGCGCGCGATGTTTGACGATCACGGGCGCCCGGTGAAGGAAGCCGGTCCATCGACGCCGGTGGAAGTGCTGGGCTTGCAGAGCGTGCCGGAAGCGGGCGATCCGCTGCAGGTGACCGACGAGGCCAAGGCGCGGCACATCGTCGATTACCGGCAAACGAAAATTCGCGACGCGGCGCTGGCGAAAACTTCCGGAGCGCGCATCACGCTCGATCAATTGCACGAGCAGCTTCGCGTGGGCGAAGTGAAGGAATTGCCGGTGGTGATCAAGGCCGACGTGCAGGGTTCGGTGGAAGTGCTCGAGGAAATGCTGCCGAAACTTTCCACCGATCAGGTGAAGCTGAAAATTATTCACGCCAGCGTCGGCGCGGTTTCCGAAACCGACGTGCTGCTGGCATCGGCGTCGAACGCCATCGTGATCGCGTTCAACGTGCGGCCGGAGCGCAAGGCCGCGGATTTGGCGCAGCAGGAAAACGTGGATATCCGCGCGCATTCGGTGATTTACGAAGTCAGCGACGAAATCAAGAAGGCGCTTTCCGGAATGCTCGAGCCGGTCTTCCAGGAAACGCATCTGGGCCGCGCCGAAGTGCGCGACGCGTTCCGCATCAAGGGCGTGGGCACGATCGCCGGCTGCTACGTGCTCGATGGCGTGCTGAAGCGCGATGCGCAGGTGCGCGTGGTGCGCGATGGCGCGGTGATTTACACCGGCAAGCTCAGTTCGCTCAAGCGCTTCAAGGACGATGCCAGTGAAGTGCGCGCGGGCTTTGAATGCGGCGTCGGCGTGGCGAATTTCAACGACATTAAAGTTGGCGACGTGCTCGAATGCTTCAACATGCAGAAGGTCGCTTTGGCGGAAGCGACGGCGTAGTTGGCTCGCCGGCCGGCTCGCACCAGGGATCTCGAATGCCGATCGGATTGCTCACCCTGGAAATTTATATTCCGGAAGCGCACTCGCTGAAGGACAAGCGCCAGGTGCTGCGCAGCCTGAAGGACCGGCTCCGCGCGCGATTCAACGTGGCCGTGGCGGAACTTGACGGGCAGGATGCCTGGCAGCGCGCAACGATCGGCGTCGTGACGCTCTCGAACAACGCCGGGCACCTCGAGCAATCACTCCGCACAATTTTTGAGGAATCCGAGCGCGTTCTGGGACGCGATCTTGTGGGGCATGAATTGGAGATGTTGTGAAAATGCGAGAAATGTTTTGACAGCGCGGCTCCCGGTGGGAGAGAGTTCGCAGAATCGAAATTCGCCGTGGAAGGGAGTCCGCCCCGCGCGGACGCCAAACATGACTGTCGCTGGACATCGTCACGAACGCGTCGCCGAAGAAATCGCGCACGAGCTGGGCTCGATGCTTGCCGGCGAGCTGCTCGATCCGCGGCTTGAGTCCGCGGTGACCGTGAGCGAAGTGCGCATGGTGCATGGCCTGAAGATGGTGCGCATTTACGTCAGCGTGCGCGGCGACGAAGCCGAAGACAAGCGCGTGCTCGCCGGATTGAACGCCGCGTCCGGATACATCCGCCACGAACTAGCTTCGCGGCTTCGCTTGCGGCGCGCGCCCGAATTGCTTTTCGTGATCGATCGCTCGGATGAATACAGCCAGCGCATCGAGAGCTTGCTGCGCGAAGTGAAGAAGCCGCCTGCGTCCTGATGGCGGCGGCGCGTTCGCTCGCACGGATTTTGCAGGCCTCGTGATTCCAAATCATGCCTAGAAAGAAGCAGCCCGCCCCGATTGACGGCGCGCTTGTGATCGACAAGCCGGGCGGCCCCACGTCACACGACGTGGTGGAAGCGGTGCGGCGCGCGCTGGGATTCCGTCAGGTCGGACATTTGGGCACGCTCGATCCGCTGGCAACGGGCGTGCTCGTTCTGCTGCTGGGCCGCGCGACGCGGCTCGCGCAGTTTTACGCGGGCCGGCGCAAGCGCTACCACACCGCGTTTCGCTTCGGCTTCGCGACGGACACCTACGACGCCGACGGCGAGGCGATCGGTCCCGACGCCGTGCCGCAGCTCGATCGAGCGCAAATCGAATCGCTGGCCGCGGCGCGCGTCGGAAGGTTCGCGCAGATGCCGCCAGCCTATTCGGCGAAAAAAATTCACGGGCGGCCGGCGCACGAACTCGCGCGCAAGAATAAGCCGGTGAAACTCGTGGCGGCGGAAGTGGAGGTCTACGAGTTCCGCACGCTCGGCGTGGAAGGCGCGGTCGCACGATTCAGCGTGGAGTGCTCGGCCGGCACGTACATTCGCTCGCTGGCGCATGAGATGGGCGAGGCGCTGGGCTGCGGCGCACATCTTTCTTCGATTGTGCGCACGGCGGTGGGCGAATTCACGCTCGATCAAGCCGTGAAGCTTGAAACTTTTGAGAGCGCCGCGCGCGAAGGCCGCGCGGCGGAATGGGTTTTGCCGATCGAGAATCTTCTGCCCAATCTGCCGTCGGTGACGGTGGCTCCGGCGATCGAGCATCGCGTGCGCCACGGCACCAACTTCACGATTCAATTGGCGCAGCTTCAGCCGGGCCGCGCCACCGCGCCGCAACACGCCACGGCGGAACTCGATTCCGGCGAATGGCAACCGGCGCGGCTGCGCGTTTTCAATCAGCAGCAGAAACTGATCGCCATCGCACAGGCCGTTGTGCCGCGCACGTATCGGCCGGTTGTCGTGCTGGATGCTGAGCCGTGAGCCGCGCGCGACCGGCACGAGCCGGCGCATCGCGGTCGTCGATCGTTACGGTCCTGTCGGATTGGTGGGCGGGGGATTCGCGGGCGGCTCGGCCGGGCCGGGCGCTCCGGGCGGTGCAGGCGCGTTATTCTCGCCGGGAGCGCTGGTCGCTCCGGGCGCGTTCGCGGCCGGAGGCGGCGCCGGCGCCACGCCGGGGCTCGGCATGTTTGCGGCCGGAGGAGTTTCGCGAGCGCCGGCGATTCCGCCCGCGCCCGCGGTGGTTGGTTCTCCGGCGCCGGCATAGATCGAGCGCGCGGAATGCGGACCCAGGCGCACTTCGCGCGGCGTGACCAGAATCAGCAAATCCGTTTCGCTATTCTGCTGATTGTGATTGCTGGCCAGCGCGCCGATGGCGTCGGCTTGCTCGATCCACGGCCAGCCGGTGATCGCGCCCATCTCGCTCGACTCCACGATTCCCGAAATGATCGAGGTTTGATTTTCTTTCAGGCGCACGGTCTGCTCGATCGTGCGATTGCTGAGCACGGGAATGTTGTTGATGGATTCTCCCGCGAGGCTGCTGATCTCGAATTGAAGATCGAGCGTGACGCCGTCGTCGCCGTTCAATCGCGGCGTGGCGTTCACGCCGAGTCCGAGATCGACGTAATCGGCGCTCGGATAGGGCACGAACGCGGAGGTCGGCTGGCCGAGCGCGGTCGTTGAATTCAGAACCACCGTGACGACGTTGGCCGTATCGGCGGCGACGGCGGCGTCGATGAGATCGTCGCCGTTGAAATCCGCCGTGGCCACGGACACCGGATCGGTGGAGGTGGAAAAAGCCAGCGGCGTGAGGAACGTGCCGTCGCCGTTGCCGAGCAGAACCGAGATCGTGTTGGCCGAGCCGTTGGTAACGATCAGGTCGGGTTTGCCGTCATTGTTGAAATCGGCCGTGGCCACGCTCGTCGGCTCCGTTCCGGCGGTGTACGCGGTTTGAAGCGTAAATGAACCGTTGCCGTTGCCGAGAAGGATGGAGACGGTGCCGTCCGTCTGATTGCTCACGGCGAGATCCGGGTGGCCGTCCAGATTGAAATCGGCGGTGACGACGCCGGAAGGTGCGGCGCCGGTGGCGTAATCGGTTTTCGGGCCGAACGTGCCGTCGCCGTTTCCGAGCAGAATCGAAACGGTATTCGATCCTTTGTTGGTCACCGCCAGATCGAGATTGCCGTCGCCATTGAAATCGGCCACCGCGATTCCCGACGGCGATGTGCCCACCGGATAATCGGTGCTGGGTCCGAATGTGCCGTCTCCATTGCCGGGGAAGATTGAGACCGTGCCTGCGGTCTGATTGACGACGGCGAGGTCCACGTGCGCGTTCACGTTGTTGAAGACTCCTGCGGCGATCGCCACCGGGCCCGCGCTCGCGGTGAGCGAGGTGGGCGCCTGAAAAGTTCCATCACCGTTGCCGAGTAGGATCGAGACGGTGTTCCCGGCAAAATCGGCGACCGCCAAGTCCTGCGCTCCATTCCCGCTGAAGTCCGCCGCCGCAAGCCCCGCAGGGCCCGATCCGGCGGGGTAATCCACGTTCGTGGCAAATGTGCCGTCGCCGTTGTTCAGCAGAATCGAAACCGTGTTGGCGGCGGAATTGGCCGTCGCCAGGTCGGGATGGCCGTCGGCGTTGAAGTCCGCGGAGATCACGGCCGCGGGGCCGGTGCCGGTCGGATAATCGGTGGTTGGCAGAGTGCCGCTCAAAGCGCCGTTGCCGAGCGTGGTAGGCAACACCGATTGGTTCGCGGAAAGTTCGGCCAGCGAAACCGGAAAGCGCGCGCCGGAGAAAAAGGAAACCTTCTGCCCATCTTCGGCGCGCAGCAGCAGGCGCTGTGCGCTGCGCACATGTGAAATTGTCTCCGAAAAGTTCGCGGTGGCGCTGGGCAGCGGCGCGAAGAAAATAGTTTTTCCGCCGCCGAACGCGATCACCGCCGGAATCACGGCGCTCGCTCCGCCCGTCGCCGAAGCCAGTCCCAGGCCGGTGAAGATGCTTTCGATGGTTTGCAGCAGCGTGCCGTTGGTGGAGGCTTGCGCGAGCGATTGCGCCTCGCTTTCGCTCAGGGAATAAACCGGCTGGCTGGTGGGCGGCGAAATGCCGAGCTGGCGCGTGAGCGAGCGGTCCACTTCCAGGATTTCGATTTCGAGCAGCAATTCGCCGCGTGGCTGCTCGATTTCGCCCAGCAGCGCCTCGGCCACGGCGATGTGCTCCGGCGTGTCGCGCAGCGTCAGGCGGCGCGAGCCGGTATCGAGTTCGGCGCGATTCACGCCGGCGATTTCGCGGATCAGCCGCACCGTCTCCGTCATTTCATCCGGCGTGACGGAATCGGGCAGCACGTACGACCGGGAAATTTCGGGCGCGTAATCGCGGCGCTTGGCTACAGTGTCATCGGCCACGAAAAATGAGTGCGCGTCCATCGGGCGCCAGAATGTGTGCGTCGCGGCGCCAAGCACTTTCATCGCGGTGGGGAAATCGACCGGATCGAGCTGCAAGCGCACGGGGCGATCCGGAAGGTCGGTATCGAACCGCGCGAGCAGACCGAACTGTCGCGCAACCTCTTCGTAGGCGCTGCGCGTTTGGCCGCGGATATCGAAGCCGTGCGTGCCCGGCTGCGCTTCGATCGCCGGCAGATCGGCCAGCTCGGAATTCGGAACGGGCAGTGCGGTCGCGCCGGTCGAATCAAGTTCTTGCAATCGTTCCCGGGCGACCGAGTAGCCCGGATCGAGCGCCAGCGCTTGCAGCAAATCCTGGCGCGCCGCGGAGGATTGGCCGTCAATGTGTTCGCGTTCGGCGCGGTCGGTGAATTGCTGCACGAGGACGAAGCGATCGAGATAGCGCCGCAATTGATATTCCTGATTGCCGGGCGCGTACTCGGCGGCTTCGGTTTCGTCGGCGTAGGCGGTCTGCCAGTTCTGCGATTGCTCGGCTTGACGGCCTTGCTCGTAGGCTTCGCGCGCTTTGCGCGCGTCGGGCGCGGGCGGTTTCGGCGCGTTCGCGGCGGTCTGAGCGGGAACTGGCGACGCGGCCGCGGAAGCGGGCGGCGTTTGCGCGCGAGCCGCCTGCGCGCCGCTAGAGAGCGCCACGCTGAGCGCGAGGATCACGGCCACCGCGATGTTTGCGGTGTTTGCGCGAACGCCTCGAATTGTGGCGCGAGACATTGGAAGTTCCATTGTAGCGGCAGCGGAATGCCGCTGCGCACAATATCCCCCTTGAGTTCCGAACGCGAGTTCCGCCCGTTGCATATACCCGATTGACATACTTCCGGCGGAATGGTACTTTGCTTTCGGCGCCCTCCGAAAAGTGTATTTTTCCAATCTTTGTCCAATCTGCTTGCCAGCCATTTGCGCGAAGCGCGAAGCATTTTCCTTGGCCGCGGGAGAAGCGCGCGCGGCGCTCGCGCACTTGCTTCGATCCTCTTAGTTCTGATGCTCGCGCCGTTGCTTGCGTCGTGCGGCGGCGGAGGCGGCGGCAGCTCCGTTGCCGTCGATCCGCCCGATCCGCCAGCCGATCCACCCGCGCCGACGACGGTAGCGCTGGCGCCGCCGCTTGCCAGCGTGACGACTTCCGAGGCGATCTCCTACACAGCCAGCGGGACGAACACGACGAATAGCAATGTGAACTGGGCCGTGGACGGCGTGGCCGGCGGCAATCCGGCCGTCGGCACGGTTTCCGCGGCGGGCGTCTACACGCCCACTCCCGCCGCTGCGGGCGAGCACACCATCAAAGCCACGAGCGCGGCGACTCCGACGGCCTCGGCTTCGGCGACGATTTGGGTGACGCCATACGCGGGCACGTTGACCTGGCGAAACGATGTCCAACGCAGCGGGCAAAATCCAGAAGAGCTGGCGCTGTCGCCGGCGACGCTGAACAGCACCAATTTCGGCAAGCTCTTCGCATGCCCCGTGGACGGCCAGATTTACGCCGAGCCGCTCTACGTTGCGAATCTCGCGATTTCCGGCGGCGTGCACAACGTGGTTTTTGTCGCCACGGAAAACGACAGTCTGTACGCGTTTGACGCCGACGCTTCGCCCTGCGTGACGTATTGGAGCCGCGTGAACGGCGCCGCGACCTCTCTATTGCCGGCGGCCGAAGTTGTAGTTCCCGACGCCGATGTGAATTCGACAGACATCGCGCCCGTGATCGGCATCACCGGCACGCCCGTAATCGATCCGACCACGAACACGATTTACGTAGTGGCCAAAAGCAAGCTCGTCACCGGCCTCAATCCCGTGTATTACCAGCGCTTGCATGCCATCAACATTACGACTGGCCTCGAGCAGCCCAGCAGCCCCGCGGTGATCACGCCCGCGGCCGCGGGAAATGGCGACGGCAGCAGCGGCGGCACGGTGGGTTTCGACGCGCTGACGGAAAATCAGCGCGCCGCTCTCCTGCTGCTCGGGCACACGGTATACGTCGCGTTCGGATCGGACGCCACCACCGCGCCGTATCACGGCTGGGTGGTGGGCTACGACAAGACGACGCTGGCGCAGGCCGGCGCGTTCATCGACACGCCCAACGGCAGCGCCGGCGGAATCTGGCTCGGCGGCGCGGGATTGTCGGTGGATCCGGATTCGGGCTACGTCTTTGCGGCGACGGGCGTGGGCACGTTCGACGCGAACAGCGCTGCAAAACCCAACAACGACTACGGCCAAAGTTTTCTGAAACTCGATCCGGCGCAATTCGGCGTCGTGGATTACTTCACGCCGTGCGACGCAACGACGCTGCTCAGTCTGGGGCGCGACCTCAGTTCGATCGGCGTTTTGCCGTTGCCCGACGCGGCGGGCAGCACGGCGCATCCTCGCTTGCTTCTCGGCGGAGACGAAGCGGGGAATCTGTACGTGCTCGATCGGTCGGCGCTGGGACATTTCAATGGCGGCACGTGTCCGGATTCGTCGCCGGTGGAGGAAGTTTCGTTTGCAGGCAAACTTTTCGGCACGCCGGCGGTGTGGACCGATTCGACCGGCACGATTCGCGTTTACGCCGGCGCGAATGGCACGGCGCTCGGGGCGTATCCGATCGCGAACGCGGTGCTCGCGCCAGCACCGGCATCGCAATCGCCCAGCCTTTTTTCCGGCGAAGCGCCGTCACCGGCGATCTCTTCAAATGCCGCGATGACGGGAATTGTCTGGGCGCTGGACACTTCGGGTTACAGCACCACTCCGCCGGGCCCCGCAGTGCTGCACGCTTACGACGCCACAAATCTCGCGACGGACTTGTACAACAGCACGCAGGCCGGCGCGCGCGATTTGCCCGGCGTGGCGCTGCCGTTTACGGTGCCGTTGGTCGGCAATGGCAAAGTGTACGTCGGCACGGAGACGGAACTCGACGTATATGGATTTCTGCCGTAACGATTCGCGATCACGCCGCGCCATTACATTCCTTCGTAGTTCGGTCCGCCTCCGCCTTCGGGTGGGACCCAGGTGATGATCTGGTAGGGATCGGCGATGTCGCACGTCTTGCAGTGCACACAGTTGGAGGCGTTGATTTTCAGGCGCTGGCCATTTCCTTCGCGCACCATTTCGTAGACCGCGGCGGGGCAAAAATATTGACACGGATTTCCGTACTCCGTGGCGCAGCGATCCGCGCAGATATTTGTGTCGGCGACGTGCAGATGGCACGGCTGATCTTCTTCGTGTCGCGTGCCGGAATGATAGACGTCGGTGAGGCGATCGAAGGTAAGTTCGCCGTCGCCCGTGAAGCGCGCGGGCGCGGGCTCGCCGGGCGCGATCTTGCGATACTCCTCGTAGCCGGGACGCATTCGCATCGGGTCAACGAGGCCGCGGCCGCCGGTGATCATTTGCATCCCGGTGTTAAACAATCCGGCGTAGAGGCCGTGCTGGAAACCTTGATGAAAATTGCGCACGCGCCACAGCTCGGGCTTGATCCAGCTCGCACCCACTTTCTCCGAGAATGACGAAAGCGCGCGCGCCGAGGCGTCGCCCGAGCGCAGCGCTTCCAGAATCGTTTCCGCCGCCAGCATGCCGCTCTTGATCGCCAGATGAATCCCTTTGAGGCGCTGGCCGTTCAGAAAGCTCGCCGAATCGCCGATCAGCAGCACGCCGTCGGCATAAGGCCGCGGCATCGAATACCAGCCGCCTTCGGGAATTGTTTTCGCGCCGAAGCGCACCAGCGTGCCGCCTTCGAGCACGCGCCGCAGACGCGGATGTGTCTTGTAACGCTGAAAGGCTTCGTGAGGATCGAAGCGCGGATCGTGATATTCGAGGCTCGCGACCAGACCAATCGAAACGCGGTTGTCGCGCATGCCATAAATCCAGCCGCCGCCATGCTGCGATGAATCGAGCGGCCAGCCCAGCGTGTGCGCCACGCTGCCCGCCGCGATGCGTCCCGGCGGAACTTCCCACAGCTCCTTGATGCCGATGGCGTAGGCCTGCGGATTCAGTCCGTCGAGACCGAGCCGCGAAACCAATTCCTTGGTGAGCGAACCGCGCGGACCTTCGGCCAACACCGTGACTTTCGCGCGCAGTTCGTAGCCCGGCGCGAAATTTTCTTTTGGCTTGCCGTCTTTGTCCAGACCCTTGTCTTCGCCGCGCACGCCCACCACTGCGTCGCCAACGTAAAGCATCGCCGCGCCGGCGAATTGCGTGAAAAGATTCACGCCCGCCTGTTCGACGAGCCCGGCCATCCATTTCACCAGGCGGTTCAGAGAAACAACGTAATTGCCGCGATTGCGCAGCGGCGCGGGCGTGACCGGAAATTTCCACGCGCGCGCGCGCGTCAAAAAATAAGCCGCGTCGTCCGTGACCGGCGAATCGAGCGGCGCGTGCTTTTCAAAATCGGGCACGAGTTCTGCCAGGCCGCGCGGATCGAGCACGGCGCCGGAGAGTTGATGCGCGCCGGCCTCGCGCGCTTTTTCGAGAACGTAAATATTTTCAGCGGAAAGCTCGGGCTTGGCGCCGGATTCATTGTGGTTGCGGATCAGGTTCGCGAGGTGCAGCGCGCAGGCCAGCCCCGCCGGCCCCGCGCCCACGATCAGCACATCGGCGTCGAGGCGTTCGCGTTCAGGAGATTCGGCAGGCACGCGGCGATTCTAACAGGAAAGCGAAATCGCAAGTGGCAGCAGCCTCTTCAGGCTTTCGTTTTTTCCAATTCCTTCGTGAGTGCGGGAATCAGCTCAAAGATATCGCCGACGATGCCGTAGTCGGCGACCTCAAAGATCGGCGCGTGCGCGTCCTTATTGATCGCGACGATCGTGCGCGAGCCTTTCATGCCGACCACGTGTTGAATCGCGCCGCTGATGCCCAGCGCCAAATAAAGTTTAGGCGCGACGGTTTGGCCCGAGCTGCCCACTTGCCGGTCCATCGGCAGCCAGCCTTCATCGCAGATTGGGCGCGAGGCGCACAGTTCGCCGCCGAGCAATTTCGCCAGTTGCGCGGCGAGCGGAATATTTTCGGGCGCTTTTATGCCGCGGCCCACGGCGACCAGAACCGGCGCCTGCGTCAGGTCCACGGCTTGCTTGGTTTCTTGGAACGGCGCTTCCGGCTTGCTGCGGATTTGCGCCGCGTCCAGATTCACCGCGATTTTTTTCACCGGAGCGCGCGCCGCGCCTTGCGCGACCTTGTCACCGCGAAACGCGCCGGCTTGCAGCGACGCGAACCACGGGCCCGCGCCTTCAAATCCGATGTCGGCCGCGGTGCGGCCCTGAAACATTTGGCGCACGAAGATCAGACGCCCATGTTCCAGGCGGTAGCCGACGCAATCGCCGATCATGCCTTTGCCGAGCGAAGCGGCCAGTTGCGGCGCGAAATCGCGGACCTGATACGTGTGCGGAAAAAGAATCAGATCGGGCTTGGCTTCGGCGATGGCTTGCGCGAGCGCGATCGTGAATCCGTCCGGCGCGTAGGCTTCCAGAAGATCGTGCTCGACCAGAAAAACTTCATCGAGCTTCGCGCCCGCCAATTCATCGCCCAGCGCCGCGACGCCCTTGCCAATCACAAGCGCGGCCAGGCGCCCGTTGGTCTCCGCCGCGATTTGCTGCCCCGCAGCGAGCGCTTCAAAGCTCGTCTTGTTCCACGCGCCGGAGTGCTGTTCGGTTACGACCAGAATGTTCATGCGAGTTGCCTAGATCACGCGCGCTTCGTGGCGCAGTTTTTCGATCAGCGTCGCAGCGGCTTCCGCGGCCGTCCCGGAGATGAATTCGGTTTTCTTCGTTTTTTGCGGCACGTAAATGCGTTCCACGCGCTGCGTTGCGCCCGCCGCGACGCCCAGCGATTCGCGCGCAATCGTGGCGATCTCTTTTTTCTTCGCCGCCATGATGCCCTTCAGCGTGGCGTAGCGCACCTTGTTGATTCCGGATTGAATCGTCAGCACGGCGGGCCGCGGCAGCTCGATCCATTGGAACCAGCCGGATTCCAGTTCGCGTTTCACGCGCAAGCGGCCTTCGAGAACCTCGATCTGCATGATCAGGGTTGCGTGCGGCAGCCCCAGCAGGCCTGCCAGCAGCACGCCGGTTTGCCCCGAGCCTTGATCGTCGCTTTGCAGGCCGGTGAGGATCAGGTCGGGCTTTTCGTTCGCGATCGCGGCCGCCAGCGAGCGCGCGGCGAGCAACGGATCGAGCGCGAAGAATTTATCGTCCGCAACGTGAATGCCGCGGTCGGCGCCCTTGGCCAGCGCTTCCTTGATTGCTTGCTTCGCGCGCTCGGGCCCCATCGAAAGCGCAATCACTTCGCCGCCGTGTTTTTCCTTCAGGCGCAGCGCTTCTTCAAGCGCGAAGCCGTCCGGCTCATTCAACTCGAAGCCGATATCGGTTTCGCGAATCCATCTATCGTCGTCGGCGATTTTGAGCGGCGCGTCCTTGGCGGGAACTTGCTTGACGCAAACGAGAATTTTCACCGGCCGTCCCAGCGGCGAAAGATCAGCGCCGCATTGGTGCCCCCAAAGCCAAACGAATTCGACAGCGCATATTCCACTTCGGCTTTGCGCGCATGGTTCGGAATGTAATCGAGATCGCACGCCGGATCGGGCGTCTCGTAATTGATCGTCGGCGGCAGCATCTGATCGCGCAGCGCGAGCGCGCTGATGCCGGCCTCAAGCCCACCCGCGCCGCCCAGCAAGTGCCCGGTCATCGACTTCGTCGAGCTGACGGCGATCTTCCGCGCGACATCACCAAACGCGCGCTTCATCGCCTTGGTCTCAATCGCGTCGCCCAGCGGCGTGGACGTGCCGTGCGCGTTCACGTAGCCGACTTGCCCCGGCTCCACGCCCGCATCGCGCATCGCCGCGCGCATCACGCGAAACGCACCATCGCCATCTTCGGAAGGCTGCGTAATGTGAAACGCGTCGCCGCTCATTCCGTAACCGACAACTTCGGCCAAGATCTTCGCGCCGCGCCGCTCGGCCAGATCGAGCGATTCCAGAATCAGCACGCCCGCGCCTTCGCCCACGACGAAGCCATCGCGCCCGGCGTCAAACGGACGGCTCGACCCGCCGGGATTGTCATTCCGCGTCGAAAGCGCCTTCATCGAAGCGAATCCACCGATTCCCATCCGCGTGACGGCGGCTTCGCTGCCGCCGCAGATCATCGCCTCGGCGTCGCCGCGCTGGATAATGCGAAACGAATCTCCCACCGCGTGCGCCGATGCCGAACAAGCCGTCGCCGTGGCCGAATTCGGCCCGCGCGCGCCGTAGCGAATCGAAATATGGCCCGACGCGAGATTGGAAATGGAGGCCGGAATGAAAAACGGCGAGATGCGGCCGGGTCCGCCGTCCAGAAACTTATTGTGCTCGCGCTCGATTACGTCCATCCCGCCGATGCCCGTGCCGATGTACACGCCCACGGCGTCGTGGATTTCCGGCGTGACCTTCAAGCCCGACATGCGCATGGCGTCTTCGGCGCCGGCCAGCGCCAATTGAATGAAGCGCCCGGTTTTCTTCAGCTCTTTTTTTTCCAGGTAATTCAGCGGATCGAAATTGCGGACTTCGCCGGCGATCCGGCAATCGAACGCCGTGGCGTCAAAATGCGTGATCGGCCCGATGCCGGGTGTACCCGCGAGCAACCGGGGCCACACTTCTTCCGTGCCGATGCCGAGGTCGCAGACCAGGCCGACACCCGTTACGACAACCCGCCGGTTCAAGGGAGGCATTCTCCCGCTCCTGTATGCAATTCGGGGGACGGCCGATTACTTCTTGGCCGAGGCGTGCTTTCCGATGTAATCGATCGCGTCTTTCACGGTGGCGATTTTTTCGGCGTCCTCGTCGGGGATTTCAATCCCGAACGCTTCCTCGAACGCCATCACCAGTTCAACCGTATCGAGCGAATCCGCGCCCAAATCGTCCACAAACGAAGCCGTCGGAGTCACTTCCGCTTCGTCCACACCCAGCTGCTCGACGATGATCTGCTTGACGCGTTCTTCCGTGCTGGCCATTCTGTTATGCCTCCGCTCGGCTGGTATGGGCTCAGGCTAGCCCAATCTTTGTCACACGACCCGTGTTTGAGTCTCGCCCATTCTAAGCAGGCATCGCGGGAAGGTCAACCGCGACGCTTTGACGGCGCGCCCGGCGCCGGCTAACCCATCCTCATCCCGCCATTGATGTCCAGCACGGCGCCGGTGATGTATCCGGCTTCGTCGCTGGCCAGAAATACGATCGCGGCCGCCACATCGGCGTCCGTGCCCATGCGCCCCAATGGAATGCGCTCGAGCAGCGCTTGTTTCACGGTGTCGCTCAGCGGATCCGTCATCGGCGAAACGATGAATCCCGGCGCCACCGCGTTCACCGTGATGCTACGCGAAGCCACCTCGACCGCCAACGCGCGCGTCAGCCCGATCAATCCCGCCTTCGCGGCAACGTAATTGGACTGGCCGGCATTGCCGGTTTCGGCCACGACGGAAGTCACGTTGATGATGCGCCCCGATCTCTGGCGCAGCATCAACCCCAGAGCCTGTTGCGCGCACAAATGCGCGCCCGTCAGATTTGTGCGCAGCACCGCGTCCCAATCGTCGGGCTTCATGCGGATGGCCAGGCCGTCGCGTGTGATCGCGGCGTTGTTCACCAGAATGTCCAGCCGCCCGAAGCGCTCGACGACGCGCTTGAAACCGGATTTCACCTGATCGGCGTCGGCCACGTCCATCGGCACGGCCAGCGCTTCCGCGCCGGCGCCGGTCACTTCGGCCACGATGGCCGCCAGTTTTTCCGCGTTGCGCGCCGCCAGCGCCACGTGCGCTCCGGCGCCGAGCAGCGCCAGCGCCGTGGCGCGGCCGATGCCTTGCGATGCGCCGGTGACGAGAGCGACTTTGCCGGTCAAATCAAACATGGAAATTTGCGTCGTCTCCGCTTCGATTTCGATTCCGTTTACGGCTCGGCGACTTCCGCGCGCGCTTGCGCCAATTTTTCGAGCGTCGTGCCCAGCGATTTTTCGTCTTCCACGTTTGTGCAATGCACCGAGCGGTCCATCTGGCGCAGCAGTCCGCTCAGCACGCGCCCCGGCCCCACTTCGACGAATGACGTCACGCCCTCTTCCATCAGCGCGCGGATCGATTGTTCCCAGCGCACCGGCAGAGTCACTTGCCGAATCAGCGCAGAGCGCGCTTCTTCGCCCGTGGTGATCAGCTCGGCGTCCACATTGGTGACCAACGGTATCGCGAGCGGCCCGAATTTCGTCGCGCGCAAATCCGCTTCCAGACGCACCGCCGCCGGCCGCATCATCTCACTGTGAAATGGCGCGGAGACCGCCAGCACCACCGCGCGCTTGGCGCCCGATTGCGATGCCAATTCTACCGCGCGTTTCACGGCCGCGGCGCTGCCGGAGATCACAGTTTGGTCCGGCGAATTCAGATTCGCCGGAGCCACGGTTTCCTCGGCCGATGAAGATTTGCGGCAGATCTCCGCCACCTGCGCCGGCGAAAGTCCCATGATCGCGGCCATCGCGCCCTGGCCTTCGGGCACCGCTTCCTGCATGTATTGCCCGCGGCGGCGCACCAGGCGCACCGCGTCCGCGAAATCGAGCGAGCCCGCCGCCACCAGCGCCGAAAATTCGCCCAGACTGTGCCCCGCGACGTAATCCGGCCGTATCCCTTTTTCCGTCAGCAGCCGCGCCGCCGCCACGGACACCGTCAGAATTCCCGGCTGCGTGTTGACGGTTTTCTTCAGCGCCTCTTCCGAGCCATCAAAGCAAATCCCGGAAAGCGATTCGTCCAGCGCGCGATCCGCCTCCGCGAACACACGCGCGGCCGTCGGGAATTTCTCGGCGAGTTCCTTGCCCATCCCCGGATACTGCGCGGCTTGCCCCGGAAACATGAATGCCAGCTTGCCCATCTGGTGCCCTGCTTTCTTGCGTGCTCTCGCGATTTCCCGGACGGTACGCGTCCCCGGCTCTCCGGCTCCCGGCAGCATCGGCGCTTTCGCCGGCCCGTGCACACGCTCACCGCGAATCGCGCCTCGTCTCCGCTGACCGCCTTCGGCCGCGCAGATACACGCTCACATCGCATGCGAATCGTGTGCAGTTACACTTCAGATCGACGAGCGGCGTCCCCGGCTCAGGCGGTCGTGTCGACGACTTCGCGTCCCTTGTAGTAGCCGCAGTGTGGGCAAGCCTGATGCGGCTGCTTCATCTCATGGCAATTCGGGCATTCGGCAAGCGCCGGCGCCTTCAGATGATCGTGCGCGCGCCTCTGGTTCTTGCGCCGGTGCGAATGACGACGTTTCGGATTGGGCATACAAACTCCTTCGCGGGGCCCGTTAGGGACGGCTGCATTCTATGCCGTTTCTCCGCTGGATGACTAATGCTTCTTCTGCCAGTTCTGCTTGATTCTCCCGAGCACCGCCAGGCGGGGATCGGCGGCGTGTGCGTCGCAGCGGCAATCCTCACCGTTCAGATTGGCGCCGCACCGCGGACACAAGCCGCGGCAATCGCTGCGGCAAATCACTTTCATCGGTAAAGCCAGAAGCACTTGCTCGGCGAGCACGTCGGCCAAAAATAGCCCATCGCCCTCGAAAAATCCCACTTCCGTGTCGTCCGTCTTCAGGCGAAGTTCTTCTTCGCGGCTGATTCCCGCCAGCGGCCGGTACGTCAGATCGAAATCGCGGCTGATCTCTTCCACCACAGGCTCAAGGCACCGCGCGCACACCATCTCCAGCCGAGTGTGCAGGTCGCCGTCCAGACGAATCTGGCCCTCGAACAATTCCGCCTTCGCGCGCACTTCCAGCGGCTCCGCCTGGCGGAATTCGGCCGAGTGGAAATCCAGCGTCCCCGGAGCGTAGCTCTTGTGGACCTGAATCTTATGCAGCGCGAGCTCTTTGACGTCGATAAACATCGTGTTTCCTGCGCCCGTAGAAGCAAGCTTCAATTATAGAGAGCGTCCGGGCCAAGTCAAGGAAGGCGCGCCACGCGTAGCAAATACCCCCTGGATTGTGCTTTTCCGGATATTTCGGGCCGGGATTCTCGAGATATGATTCTCCTGCGTGAAGCCACTCGAGGAATCGGCGCCATGAGCGAGGAAGTGCTCCACCGTCACGGCACAACGCTCGTTCGGCGCATGCGCCTCGCGCCCGGCGAGAGCACTCCGTGGCACAGCGATCCCTGGCATCGTGTTTCGATCGTCGTCACCGGCGATCAATTCGCGGTGGAATTGCGCGACGGCAGCCCGCCCATCCACGCCAGGCTAACGCCGGGCCAGGTCGATTGGGTCGAGCCCTCCGATCGCGTCCACCGCGCGGTCAATGATGGCGACCAGCTGCTCGAAGTCGTCACGATTTATTTCCTGGGGCATCCTGACGACCTCCCTCAGGTAATCCACGGATAGCATCCCGCGGCGAACATTTGCCACAATAAGCATCGAGAGGATCATCCAAGCAACTCGCTCCGCGCGGAACGGCGGCGCTGCCTTTCCCCAGGCCCGGGTGCTGTTTTGGCCCGCCCTCATAAGTGCCAAAAAGCTAGTACCCAATTGGAATCCGGGCCGCAACTACGGCTGTGAATTCAATCGATGGGGCGCGTATGTTCGTTTTGTTGGGTGCACGGACCTCTCGGATTGGATTTGGTGCGCGACATGGCATTGATACTTCTGTTGGCGATTTTGGGTGCAGCCGGTCTCGTCGTACTGTTGCGGCCCTGGCCGTTTTTTTTGAGGCACGAAGAATCGCAGGGCTCGAACGGCGAAGTGACCAACCGAAACATGGCCGTCGAGTTTGCGAGGTGGGTGGAGCGCCAGGCACTCGCGCGTGGACTCTCCGTGCGCGGATTCGCGCGGGCCGTGCCCATCGAATGCCAGAAATGCCACAAGACCTCGAACTATTTCGTTTACCCCGATGAAGTGTGCGAGCGCTGCTGGCGCGCCACGCTCAAGCCGATCTCAAAACCCATCGAAGGCGATCGCCACTAAATCCGCCGCGGGCGAAACTGCTTCGCGCGGGCGGAATCCGGCGTCGCAATTGTCTCACCCGACATTCAATTCACACCGAAGCGCGTACCTTGGTGTGCCCGTGTTTGCGGCCGCAGTCGTTGCACTCGTACTATTCATCCATATTTGGCCGTCGTGACACACGATGTGTTTACGTGAGGTGTCTGGGTCATCGAAAGGAGTTTCACTGATGAAACAAAATCTAGAATCGAGCAACGCCGATCGCGCCGGTATCGCGAAAAAGGCGGCCGCGCTCGGCGCGTTGGCCGTGGGCGCGTTCGCGATCGGCGCCTTGGCGATCGGCGCGCTGGCAATCGGAAAATTGAAGGTGCGTCGCGCGAAAATAAAATCCTTGCAGATTGATGAGCTCACGGTGTCGCGGCTTCGCGTGGCCGAACTCGTCGTAAGCGACTCGCTTACCTTGCCCCCGCGATAAGTTCGCCGTGCAGGCGGAGCAGAAATTGGTCGGTCATGCCGGCGATGTAGTCGCAAACGACTCGATGCGGCGCGGCGGTTTTCGCCTGGCGCGCGTAGTAAGGCGGCATCGCTTCGGGCCGCTCAATGTAGTAACCGAAGAGCTGCTTGAGCGCGGCGACGGAGCGATCGCGATCTTCGACGATCGACGGGTGATCGTAGAGCCGCGTGCGCAAGAATTTCTTGAGTGTGGCGTTTCGTTCTGCAATCGCGGCGCTGAAGCCAGCGATGCGGCGCGGGTAGCGCCGCACATCTTCAACACTGGCCACGCCGGCGGCGCGCGCTTCCTGCGCCGTGTGCTCAATCAGGTCGGTCGCCAGAAGATTCAGCAATCGCTTCAGCGCTTCGTTGAATTTCAATTGCGCGCGCCCGTCCGGATGCGCCCGCTCCACTTCGGCGTAGCATTCGGCGAACAGCGGCACTTCGGCGCGCATCGCCGGCACGTCGATCAGGCGCGCCTCGCGGCCGTCGTCCAAGTCCGCGGTGTTGTAGGCGATCTCATCCACGGCGTCCATGATCTGCGCTTCGAGCGGCGGACGCTCGTCCAGCAAATATTCCGCCAGCGCGGGGAATTGGCGCGCGTCGTAATCGTGCGAATGTTTGACGATTCCTTCGCGCACTTCAAACGTCAGGTTCAAGCCAGGGAAATCGAGGTAGCGTTGCTCAAATTGCTCGACGATGCGCAGCGCATGCAGATTGTGATCGAAGCGATCCCCGTATCCCCGCATCAGCGCGTCGAGGGCGTGCTCGCCGGCGTGGCCAAAGGGCGGATGGCCCAGGTCGTGCGCCAGCGCCAGCGCTTCGGCGAGATCGGCATTGAGGCCCAGCGCCGCGGCGATGGTGCGCGCTATCTGCGCGACTTCCAGCGTGTGCGTCAGCCGCGTGCGGAAATGATCCGAGAAGCGCGCGGTGAAGACTTGCGTCTTCGCTTCGAGGCGGCGAAACGCGCGCGAATGAATCACGCGGTCGCGATCACGCGCGTAGTCGTTGCGGTACGGATGCTGCGGCTCGGGGTAGCGGCGGCCGCGTGTGGCGCGAACGTCCATGGCGTACGGCGCGTTCGGAGGTTGCGAATCGGCCGTCATCGCGATGGTTGCGGGAAAATTATGACTTCGCGTTCAGAAGTTCCAGTCGCTCGTCAGCCTGATCGGCGGCGGGCGTGCCGGAATAATCCGTCTTGATCTGGTTGTACAGTTTGGCGGCTTGGGCGGGATCGCTCGCCGCGTAATGATCGGCCAGGCTCAGCAGCACCAGCGCCTTGGGCACCAGCACCGAAGGAGTGTTTTCCAGTTGCTGGTACAGCGCGACGGCTTCGGCGCCGCGGCCATTCCTGTCGTAAAACTGCGCGAGCTGATAGCGCGCCAGCGCCGCGAAATCGGGATCGCTGCCGCCCGCCACGGCCTTCAAATCGTTTTCCGCGGCGTCATTGCTGCCCAGCGATTCAAGGCACAGCGCGTCGTAATAGCGCGCCATCAGCCCGGGCCGCGTGCGCGGATAGCGCGCCGCGACGTCGGAAAATTTGTGCTCGGAATCGATGTCGCGCGTTTTCTCGTCGCCAAAGGTCATCTCGCCCGGCGCGGCCGGTTCGCTCGGCGTGGCGATGCGCGCCTCGTAAGTCTTGAGAGCGTCGCCCAGTCCCGCTTCCGCCGTCACCGTTTGCCGCTGCGTGTAAAATCGCCATCCGAAAATCCCCAGCGCCACCACCAGAATCGCTCCGCCGACCGACCACGCGGTTTTCTGGTGCGTCGCCACGGCTTCGGCGCCGTGAACGATGCTGTCGCGGAATTCGTCCCGCTTCAGTTCCTTGCGCGAAATTTCGTGCTGTGGCACTTACGGCTCCTCAATCGTTTTATTCAATCGTCATCCTATCACACCGCACGATCACGGCGCGTGCGCTGCATCCTCGCGCACACCCGGGCCTGGGTGTGGAGAGGGCGGCAGACCCGGAGAGGCGGAGCGGCGGGCTAGACTGCGGTGACGCTCTCGGCTTGAAAACCCTTGGGGCCCTGGCGGACTTCAAATTCGACCAGTTGTCCCTCGTTCAGGGTTTTGTAGCCGTCCATCTGGATCGCGGAGAAGTGCACGAAAACATCTTCACCCGACTGGCGTTGAATGAAGCCGTAACCTTTGGAAGCGTTGAACCATTTCACGACACCTTGTTCTCTGGCCAACTCTCTGCTCCCTTCGCCCTAAAATGTGCCTACTTGACGGGATGTAACGCCAGTCGGTTGCACGACAAAGTCCGCCGCGAGGACGCCCAAGCTCGGCCTCGTACACCAAACGGAATTACAGCACCCCCCAATTCGGCGATACTCTCGCATAAAAAGATAAAGTTTGTAAAGAAAATTGGGAGTGGGGGAAATTCAAATTTTGGCGCGGGGCGATTCGCGGTTCGATTGCGGTCGGGGCGGGGGCGGGCTGGCAACACCGGGACAGAGAGGTCCCTCGTCGCGGACTCCTCGGGATGACCCGCCTTCGCTAAAGCTACGGCGGGCAGCTACGCGCCGGAATTGTTGTTGGAGTTGTTGGAGTGCGGGATGCGCTTGGACATCACGAGTTCGGCGCCGCCGGAGCGGCCTTTGCGCACCTCGAACTCGTCCATGAAAGTGCGCATCAGGAAAATGCCGCGGCCGGAAGTTTTCAGCAGATTTTCGTCAGTGAGCGGATCGGGGATGTCGGCAAGGTTGAAGCCCGCGCCCTGATCGAGAACGTGGATGACGAGTTTTTCGGGGCCGCGCTCGAACGTGAGATGAACTTTTTTCGCGCGCTCGTTGGCGTTGCCGTAGTTCACGGCGTTGATCACGCCTTCGCGCACGGCCATGCTGATTTTGTAGCGCTCGCCCTCGTCGAAGCCGGCGGCTTCGGTGACGCGCGAGCAGATCTCTTCCGCGAGGGAGGCGCTGTCGATCGACGACTCGAGCATGACTTCAATGTGCTGAAGGTCCGTGGGCATGGCGGCCTCTGGCATTGGCTGCGCCGGGTATCCGTAGCACAGCGCGCCGAGGCGCGTCAACGGGAAGATGGAGACGGGCCGGGCGCGGCTGCGGCGGGCGCGTCGTCCGGCTTCGCGCCGAACGCTTTGTGGATCGAGTAGAGCACCATGGCGGCCAGCGCTCCGGCGGGCGCGGCGAGCCAGGTGGCTTCGCGTTCCACGATCATTGGCGCGAGGACGAAAAACATTCCGGCGGTGGGAATGGCGCCGGGCTTCCACTTCATCGCGTCACCCCAGCGCGCCAGCGCGAAAATTTCGAGCGGAGCCAGCGCCGCTCCGGCGAGCGCCCACTGCCACGCGCGGCGGAAATGCGCGGCGATGGCGATGCGGCGCAGAACGAACGCGCCGAGGAGCGCGTCAAGAAATCCAAAGATCAAGCTGAAGAAATATACGGTGAGCAGAGTGCTTGCGCCGCTCAATCCGAGCAGGGAGGCATGACCGGCGGCCGCGGCGTGCGCCCACACGGCCAGCGCGAGAAAAAAGCAGCCGCAAATCCACGCGGCCAGATAATACGCAAGGCTTCCGCTGCGCGTCATATGCGGCGCTGCGTGTTCGGGAAATCCACCCAGACTTTCACGCCGCAGAAATGCGAGCCTTCGGTGCAGATCGGCGAAGCGACTCCGGCCCGCAGCGCGCACGGCGGACCAAGATGCCGGCCGAGCTCTGGCAGCGCGGCTTTTACTTGCGCGACCTCTTCCATTGAGGCCTGGTAAATTTCCTCCTGCGCGTTGAAGCAGGTGCGCATGGTCCATTTGTGAAGCAGATGGAGCAGCGAGCCGGATTCGACGATGCGAATGGCGGTGGCGTTGGGCAGCAGATACAGCGCGTATTCGGCCGGCACGCCGCGCGCGAGCAATTCGTTTTTCGCGCGCCACGCGTCGTGCATGGCGCGCTCAAAAATTTCGCGCGCGCGCGGATTCGCGGCGATCAGCATGGGCACGATGTAATCGGGCTCGCCGGCGTCGGCGAAAGCCAGAATCGGCCGCGAGCCCGGCACCATGCGATGGCGCTGATCCTGACTATCGGCGGTGTGGCTGATTTTTTTCGCGAACGTGAAATTCGCGTGCTGCAGGGCGCGCATCATCGGCGCGTGCACGCCGACGTTTAATGTTTCCAGACGATACGCGTTGCGCGCGGGATTTAGGAGGCGATCGAGCGCTTCGGCGTCGGAGCAGGCGGCTTCGGTGAGGCCCAGCACGGCGCGATAGGCTTGGGCGACGACGCGCGGCGCGGCGGGCGAATAATCCACGAGCTTCGACGTGCGCCCCGCGAGATCGGCGTCAAATTCGCGCGCGAAAGCGCCGCTGTTCGCGGCGTCGCCCGCGCGCACGGTGCTCGCGCTCGCGCTCCACTCCGGCGGTTCGTCCATCGGTTCGGTTTCAAAGCGATCGAAAAATTGCGGATCGACTTCGCGCACGCGCTCCACCATTTCGCCGATCACGCAGCGCGCTTCGGTCGGCGCGTCGGAAGCCGCCACCATGCGCCACAGCCGGTGCAGCACAATGCCGGAGAGCGTGTGCACCATCGTGGTGGCCGCGGCCACGGGCAAAACGTAGCGCGCCACTTCGATCGCGCGCTTTTCCGCTTGGCGCTCCACTTTGTCCACGCGCTTCGGATGCGAGAGGGAACTGAGGTGCCAGATGTCGCCCAGAATCGCGCGCGCGTCGTCCACCAACAGGGCGCCGATATCGCGATAGCTTTGCCAGGCGCGTTCCACGGCGCGGCGATAAATTTCCTCTTCGGCGGCGCCGAAATTGGGACCGAACGCGGGAAGATACGCGGCGGCGTGATCGAGGCGCACATAGCGCTGGCTTTGCTGCTCGGAATTGTAGAAAGGATGCGCGTGCAAAAACGACCAGACGAATTGCCGGCTGACGTTTTCGAGGCCGAATTCAAAATGCGCGTGCTGATAAACGGTGTGATGCCCGGCGTAAAATGTGGCCGCGCCGATCATCAAACGCTGCTTGTCGGTGATTTCTTCGGCGCCGATCAGCCGCGGCGCGTAGCACGTGCGCGCGGCGGCGATGGCGGAATCGTAGGGATGCGCGAAATAGTTGCGCAGCGTAACGCGCGGTGCCGCCGCCTCAAATGTTACCGGTGCGACGACGCGCCGCGTGGACTCGGTGGGCATATCGTGCCCGACATTCTACACCGCGCAAGGGCCGCGTGAGATGCCGGCTCAACGTCAGGGCACGAAGGAACCTGTCCCGACCTAGTCGGGAGTCGTGCCGCCGGTTCTACGTCAGGGCACGACTTCAGTCGTGCCGCAAACGGCGCAAGATCACGGCGGCTTCAGCCGCTGAGGGAATGAAGTTGGACTTTATCTACTCGCGCTTACTTTTTCTTCGCGTCCGCGGCGGCCTTCACGGCTTCGGCGGCCTTCGCGTATTTGCGCGTGAAGCGCTCGACGCGGCCGGCGGTGTCTAGCAGCTTTTGCGTGCCGGTGAAAAACGGGTGGCAGCTCGAGCAGATTTCCACGCGCAGCAGATCGCCCTTGATCGTCGAGCGTGTCTTGAACGTCGCGGCGCAGGCGCAGTGCACGGTCACTTCGTGGTAGTCGGGATGAATGCCGGGCTTCATGGGGAATGCTCCTCTGTGCGGGCCGGTCTGCGCGGCCGCCGATCATGATTGACGATGGGATCGGTGGCTACAGCCGCGTCGCTAGGTCCGCTGACAATCGTTGAGTTTACGCGAATCGCGCGCCCTTGCCAACCGGGTGCGCGTTTCAATTAGATGGAATCGCCGCGCTTTGGATTCTGCTCGCGAGCTTGAATCCTCTAGAATAAGAGTTTCGCGCAATTGTCGGGGGGATCGTCATGTCGCCGGCAGCAGGCTCGTTCGCTCAGATTCGGGCGCTGGTGTTCGATCTGGATGGCACGCTGATCGATTCCAAACTCGATCTGGCGCTGGCGGTGAACGCGACGCTGGCCTCGGCGGGTCGCGCGGAGCTGCCGCACGAGCGCATTTTCGGTTACGTGGGGCAGGGCGCCATGCGTCTTGTCGAGAGGGCGTTGGGCGATGCCGTGGCGCCGGATGAGCTTGAACGCGCGCACGAATTTTTTCTTTCGTATTATCGCGCGCACATGCTGGACAACACGACGCTTTATCCGGGCGTGCTCGAATGCCTCGAGGCGCTGGCGGGCTATCCGATGGCGGTGCTCACCAACAAGCCCTGGCGCTTCAGCCGTGAAATTCTGGAAGGGCTGGGCATTGCGCGTTATTTCAAGGAAATTTATGGCGGCAATAGTTTTGAAACGAAGAAGCCCGATCCCTTCGGCATGCTCGCGATCCTCGAAAAATTCGGCGTCTCGCCGAGCCGCGCGATGCTGGTGGGCGATTCCGATGTGGACGTGAAGACCGCGCGCAATGCCGGCGCCTGGGCTTGCGGAGTAACGTACGGATTCGGCGCTGAAACGTTGAAGGAATTTCCGCCCGACGTTCTGCTGGATAATCTCGCCGCGTTGCCGCCGTATCTCGAAGAGCCGATCGAAGACGCGCCTTGAGCGGTTGCACGGCGCGGCGGGCGTTTCACCTCACGCACGCGCGGCGGTGAACAAGTGACGGGCGCGGCCGCGCGTTCTGATAGGCTGGAGTCTAACGCGGCGATGGCTGGCCGCTCGCGCGCGGCGACGGCGGCGTTGGAAAATGGCGCCGCGGCACTGGAAGCCATCGCTCGACCCAACGGAATGAATCGCAAATCGATCATCGTCGCGCTGGCGCTGCTCGCGCAGATGCAAAGCCCCGCGGCGGGGCAACAGGCTCGCCCGAAACAAGCTGGCACAAAAACGAAAGCAGTTCACGCCGCGCCGGGCAAACCCGCGGCACAGGCGGTTCCCTTCGCGATCGGTGAAACGCTCGATTACGAGGTGCTGTGGACGCAGTATCGCGTTCACGCGGCCACGCTGGAATTTTCGATTGTGGAGCAGCGCGATTTCTACGGCCATGCGGCGTGGCATTTTCGTCTGCTGGCGCACACCACCAATACGATGCGCACCGTGTACCCGCTCGACGATCAGTTCGATTCCTATACCGACGCCGCGCAGCTCGTGAGCTTGCAGTATGAGATGTATTTGCGCGAGATGGGCACTACGCAGAAATCGCTGTACCGGATGACGACGGACGGCGAGCCCGCACCGGCGGGCGCGACCGCCGCGCGCGTGCTGCCGGGGACGCGCGATGCCGTCGGATTTTTATACGCGCTGCGCGCCGTGGACTGGCAGCGCACGCCGGAATTCGACGCGCCGGTTTTCGATGGCCGCAATCTTTACGATTTGCGCGCGCGCCTGGATGCGGCCGACGACACCGTGCAGGTTCCGGCCGGTCAATTTGCGGCGACGCGAATCGCAGTGAGCGTCTATGTGGGCGGTAAGCCGCGGCAGGACATCGGCTTTCACGTGTGGCTGGGCAAAGACGCCGCGCGCACGCCGCTGCTGATCGCGGCCATCGTTCCGTTCGGGAATGCGCGGATCGAACTGTTGAATTTGCCGAAGCGCTGAAGGCTTGCCGCGTGATCGGCTTGGATTGCGGCGGGCAGAAGTTAACGCGCGCGGGTCTTGCCGGCCGCTGGATCCGGCACGGTCCAATTTTCGGGCGGAAATGTGATGTGCCAGAATTCCGGCGCCGGTTCGAGGAATTCGAGACCGACTTGAAATTTCCCGGCCGACGCGGGACCGAGATAGACGACGCGGCAATCCTGTTCTTGATCCGTTGTGCGGTTGACGAGGCGCAGCGTCTGGCCCTCCGCCATCGTGTTCGCCAGCGCCAGCAAAGCGCCGTGAGCGTTGAGCACGAGGCTTGCAGTGGTTTCTTCGGCTTCGTGGCCGTCCGGGCCGCGCCACTTCACGGTGACGGGGATGGCCATGATCACGCGCTGGCTTCTGCGGCGGCTGATCACGGGATCGTTGGAAAGGTTCAGATTGGCCATCTGCCTACCGTAAAACTTCTTCGCGGATGCGGCAAGCCGGGATCGCTGGAATCCTCCGAATGAGTAAACCTTGGCCGGGACCGGGCGCAGCGCATCTCAGCACAGCACGATTTTCTTGCGGTGGCGCGTGACGCGGCGCGTGGCGTTGCGCGCGTCCACAACCAATTGCGCCGCTTCGACGATTCCGTTGTAGTCGTAAACGGAATGATCGGTGGCGATCAGCACGCAGTCGTAGTTGCCGAGCGCGCCGCCATCGAGCTTCACCGAGCGTTTGCCGGAGTAATCGTAATGGCGCATCTTGTGCAGCTCGGGCACGAGCGGATCGTTGTAGTCGGTCTTGGCGCCGCGCTCGCCGAGCAGCTCCATGATTTTCAGCGAGGGCGATTCGCGCAGATCGTCGACATCTTTTTTGTAGGCCACGCCCAGCACCAGGATGCGCGCGCCCTTCAACGTTTTGCCGCGCTCGTTCAGCGCCGCGGCCATGGCGTCCACCACGTGGTAGGGCATGGCGGTATTGATTTCACCGGCCAGCTCGATGAATCGCGCGGCGAAATCGTACTCGCGCGCCTTCCAGGAAAGATAAAACGGGTCCACCGGAATGCAGTGTCCGCCGAGGCCGGGCCCGGGGAAAAACGGCATGAAGCCGAAGGGCTTCGTGGCCGCCGCGTCGATCACTTCCCAGACGTCGATGTTCATCCGCTGGCAGAGCATCTTCAGTTCGTTCACAAGCGCGATGTTCACGCAGCGGAAAATATTTTCGAGCAGCTTGGTCATCTCGGCGGCGCGCGTGGAACTGACCGCGACGACACGCGAGACGATCTGTCCGTAGAGAGCTTGCGCGGCGCGGCTGCTCGCCGCGTTCACGCCGCCAACCACTTTGGGGATTTGCGCCAAGCCGTAATTTTTGTTGCCGGGATCTTCGCGCTCCGGAGAGTAGGCGAGAAAGAAATCGGGGCCGCGCGCGGTGGTTTCCGCGCCGACGGGGCAGTGCAATCCGGTTTCCGTCAAAATCGGCAGCACCAATTCTTCGGTCGTCCCCGGGTAGGTGGTCGATTCCAAAACCACCAACTGGCCGCGCGTGAGCGTGGCGGCGATGGCGCGCGCGGTTTGCTCGACGTACTGCAAATCGGGCGCGCGGCGTTCGTCGAGAGGCGTGGGGACGCAGATCAGGATCGCGTCCATGCTGGCCAGTTGCGAAAAATCGGAGGTCGCGGAAAAGTGGCGCGAACGCACGTACTGCTGAATCTTCGCGGTTGAAACGTGGCCGATGTAACTGTGCCCGCGGTTGAGCGCGTCCACTTTTTTCTGGTCCAGATCGAAACCGGTGACGCGATGGCCGACTTCGGCAAAGCGCAGCCCGAGCGGCAAGCCGACGTAGCCGCAACCGATGACGCCCACGCGCAACGTCGCGCCTTTGAAAAATTCCGGTTTGCGATCCGCTGGCATTGGAAGGTGCTTCCTCTCGCGTGGCGAAGCCGTGACTATAGCAAGTTCCATCGCGCGCCAAAAGCGGGCGCCGCCCCGGGCTTGGCTGCTACCGCCGCGTCAGGGAGTCCCGCTGTGTTTTTGGAAGCACAGCAGAATCAGGTCGGCCCGGCGCCGTACTCCAAATTTACTGAGGAGATTGGACACGTGGAATTTCACGGTGCGCTCGGAAATATTCAGATGATTCGCAATTTCCTTGTTGGCCTGGTTTTCAAGCAGCGCGTCCAGAACTTCCTGTTCGCGGCGGCTCAGGTCGCTGTAGCCTTCGGCGCGAATGCGGCGGCTGGCGGCACCGCTCAGAACGGATTCGACGAAACCCGCGAGCACGCCGCGCGGCACCCAGAAGCCGCCGTCCTGCGCCTGGGACACGGCGTTGGCCAACTGGTCGCGCGCTTCGGAATAGGTCAACAGGCCCTTGGCGCCCAGGCGGAGGAGCGAATGGCCTTCCTGTGCGCTGAATTTTTCGGCGACTACCAGGACGCGCGCGGCGGGATATTTTTCCAGAATGTTTGCGAGCAGCGCGCCGGTTGCGGGCCGCGCCATGTTGGCGTCCACCACGTAGACCAGGGCGCGCGGCATGGTGAGCTTCCTGAGATCGGGGCCGAGCGTGGATTCGAGCGTGCGGGGAATCAGCTTGAATTGCGGTCCCGACAAGACGCGCTCGAATTCCGAGAGCACGAGCGGATGCGAGGAGAGCAAGCACACCGGTACCGTTCGCACACGAGGAGTTTGGGCCACGATTTCGAGCGTATACGAATCGCCGGGGCCGGGCAAGAACACCCGGAGACGCGTATTGGCAATCAGGCAACGTGCCGGACGCCGCGATTCAGGCGCGGTTATACATCCGGGTAGGAGAGCGATGGCCGCGGCGTTCGGCTGGTAAATGGGCCGCCGTGGCCGTCTTCAAGTGGTGACATCTGGGTGCACCGGAATATGACCGCGACTGGCCGTCCCGACAAGCGGCCGGGCGCGGGGTCGGAAGCGGGTTGCTCATTAAAGGAAACGAAGTTCCACGCCGCCGGTGTCATCCGTTTTCGATCCTTCGCGCCCGCCCAATAGGGTTTTATCTTCCTTTCGCTATGTCGTTTACGGGCTAATCACGGTCACTGCGATTTCCACTGTCTTCCTGCGCGCGAGGCACCGCTGGCACTCAAAATGCACTATCTACACGCGGGGGAAGTCGTTTCCTAATTTCTAAGCGCAAAATTCAGGGGAAGCCGTAACTCCGCGCACACATGGCTGAAGCTGGGGTCGCTAGAGGCATTTACGCACCGAGGGCTGAGCAGTTGCCGCCGGAGCGAATCATATTTGGCCGATCGCCCACGATGCTCGCGGTGCGGCAAAAGGTCGAACGCATCGCCACAGCTTCTGTGCCCGTGCTGATACAAGGCGATAGCGGCACCGGCAAAGGACTTCTGGCGCGTTACATTCACCAATGTTCCGGCGAAACGTCGAGACCCTTCATCAAAGTAAATTGCGCCGCGATTCCAGGCACGCTGCTTGAAAGTGAACTGTTCGGATACGAAAAAGGCGCGTTCACCGGCGCGTACACCACCAAGCCGGGCCGCGCGGAACAAGCCGAAGGCGGCACGCTATTTCTGGACGGCATCGACGAGATCGACCGGTCGCTGCAAGCCAAGCTTCTGCAACTGCTGCAGGACGGCCAATTCTCGCGCATCGGAGGGCAAGAAGACCGGCACGTGAATGTTCGCGTGCTGTGCGCCACGCACCGCGCCCTCGACCGCGAAATCGAGGCGGGCCGGTTTCGCCAGGATCTCTATTATCGGATCAATGTGGTCAACCTCCAGTTGCCGCCACTGCGTTCGCGGCGCGAAGATATTCTCGATCTGGCGCACTATTTCCTGGAGATCCACCAGCTTCGCCACAACGCGCAAGTACGGCCCCTGACTGCCACGATGCTGCAACTGCTGGTGAAACATCCCTGGCCGGGCAACATTCGCGAGCTTGAAAACCTGATCGAGCGTTACGTCATTCTGGGATCCGAGGAGCCCGTCACCGGCGAGCTGCTGCATTGGGAACAGACCCATCTCACGTCCGAAATGCCGAGCGATGGGCCGATTCATCTGAAGAAAATCACGCGCCAGGCGGTGCACGAGCTGGAGAAAAAAATCATTCTGCGCGTGCTCGAAGCCAATCGGTGGAACCGCAAACGCGCCGCGGTCGAATTGAAGATCAGCTATCGCGCGTTGCTCTACAAGATCCGGCAAGCCGGCCTTCCGCCAAAGCGATCCGCGCGGCGCAAAGCCGAGCACAGCGCGGACATCGCCTAAGATCACGGTGAGCGGTCCGCTGGGGCGATCAGCCGTCGTTCTCGATAGATTTCCCAAGCTCGCTGGCCTCGGGATAGCGCCATAAACCCAACGGAAACATGAGTTTGCCATGAAGAGGGGGCGCGATCGCGCCGTGGAAAATGTTTGCCACAATGTGTAATCGAGTTGGAGCCAAGTAGTACACATGTGGGAGCCCCAATTCCTGCTCTAAACTTCCCATAAGTTACTATAAACAAACACCTTAAGTTCTTTCTGGGGCGCTGGATAATTCAGCGCCGAGGGTGGTCCCCGCCTTGCTCGTATGGACCGTGCATATAGGCTCACTCGAATACCCTCATGAAAGCAGCGGAACAGGCACCGAACACCACTTTGGTGGCTCAAACAGCCGCCGCGCGAGGCTATTTTATCGGGGCGACGAGCGCGGCCATGCGGCTGATCGAACGCACCATCGCTGACCTTGCCCCGACGAACATCCCCGTGCTGCTGGTGGGCGAAAGCGGGACAGGCAAGGAAATTGTCGCGCTCGAGTTGCATCGCCTCTCGCGGCGCAAGCACCTGGCGTTCGTGAAATGCCGGTGCGGCGCGACGACGCAGCAGACGTTGCGCGCGTGCCTGAACGGCAGTGTTAGTGGCGTGGCGGCGGCGGACGATTCCGAATGCGGGACGTTGCTGCTTGATGAGCCGACGCAACTCGATCCGGAATCCTGGGGTCCGCTCCTGCACTTGCTGCCGGACGGCGACGCGGCGGCCGCTGAGCCGGTGTCGCGCGTGCGCTTGATATCCGCGACGTGCCAGAATATCGACGACGAAGTGCGCAACGGCCGCTTCCCGCGCGAACTGTACTATCGCTTGAACGGCGTGACGCTGCGATTGCCTCCGTTGCATTCGCGCAAGGAAGACATTCCGGGCTTGATGGATTTTTTTCTGAAGAGATACTCAGCTCTGTTCGACAAGGCCGAGCTGCCGCTCGATCCATCGGCGTGGGACATTTTGATGCGGCACACATGGCCCGGGAACGTGCGCGAACTTGAGAACGTGGCGCGGAAGATCGTCGCGTTGGGCGACGCGCAACTGGCGCTGGCGGATCTGGAAGCCGGCTTGAACGCGGTCGAGCCGGTCAAGACGCAGGAGGCGGCCATGGCGGCGATTCGGCCGCCGGGTATGCGCCCGCTGAAAGAGGCGTCACGCGAGGCTTCACGCCACGCCGAGCGGGAACTGATTTCCCGCGCTCTGGATCGCACGCATTGGAATCGGAAGCGCACGGCGCGAGAGCTGCAGATCAGTTATAAGGCGCTGCTTTACAAACTGAAACAGTTGGGATTGAGCGACCAGGAAGCAGAATAGCCAAACTCTGAGGAGAGACGAAATGAAGGCATCGAACGATCGAGGCATGGCGCTCCGCACGATCCGGCGTAGCGCTGGAATATTGGTTCTTCTGATTGCGGCCGGCGTCCTTCCGCTCGCCGCGCAGAGCCAGGCTCCTGCCCCCGCGATGCAGACGGCGGCCGCGGATGCCAGCTACGTGATCGGCGCCGACGACGTGCTGGATATCAGCGTGTGGAAGGAACCGGACGTTTCCCGCGTTGTGCCGGTGCGGCCCGACGGCAAGATTTCGCTGCCGCTGGTAAGCGACGTGCAAGCCGCCGGTTTGACGCCGAGCGAGCTTGCCGCCACTCTGACGGAACGCTTCAAGAAGTACCTGAACGATCCGCAGGTCACCGTGATCGTCAGTCAGATCAATAGCCGCCGCGTGTACGTCGTCGGAGAAGTGACGCACCCGGGCGCGTTTCCGCTGCTGCCCGACATGACGGTCTTGCAGGCGCTGGCGGACGCCGGTGGATTCACGCCGTTCGCGAATACGAAGAAGATTCACATCGTCAGAACGGTCGACGGAAAGCAAAATGAATTTCCGTTTGAGTACAAGGCCGTTCTGGACGGATCGAAGTCATCTGAAAATATCAAGCTGATGCCGGGCGATGAGGTCGTCGTACCGTAGGGGGTATTGATTCGATGAAGAAAATATCGATCGCCGGATTACTTTGCGCAGTATTTTTGATGTGCGTTCCGGGCGCACGCAGCCAGCAGTCGACGCCGGATCAGGGCGGCAGCACGCCTGTCGCACCGGAGCAACCGCTGACGCCGGAGAATACGGCCGTCTCTGGAAATGGGAATGGTGCAGCGGCCGCGCCTGCGGGACGGGCTCTGTTGGGTGGCGGCGAAGCGGATGCATCTCAGGACTCGACCGAAACCGATCAGTTGCCGCTCTCGGGTGCCGAGCAGTTGATGGTTCCCGGCGCCCAACCGAGGAATTACTTCGATGCAAGCGGGCTGTTTTCGGGTAGCGGCGATAGCGGCGTGATCAACGCCCAAGACGCGCCGACCTGGGGCGCGAGCGAAGTTGTTGGAGGCGAGTTGGCGTACAACCGGTCGTGGGGGACCGACCGTTTTTCACTGGCATATTTTGGCGGCGGCGTCCTTTACCAGCCCAGTGCGTTGTATCCGGCTTCGATGTTTCAGACGCTCTCCGTGGGCCAGCAGTTCAACTGGAAGCGCCTGACGCTGCGCCTGTTGGACCAATTTTCTTACTCGCCGAACTCGCTGTTTGGCGGGGCCGGCATCGGCGGACCGGGCCTTTTGGCGGAGACGGGCCAGACGACCAGCGCGCTGAATCCGGTGTATGGTACCAACGACACGGTCTTGACGGGGCAGTCCCGCCTAATCAACAACTCCGCCATCGCTGAAATTCAATATAATTTTTCGCCGCGCGCCTCATTCACCGCGACGGGATCGGCCATGCTTCTCGATTACGTAGGCGGCGGGTACAACAGCACTCACGGCTACGTGGGGGGCGCGGGTTACAACTACATGATCACGGCGAAGGACACGGTGGCCGTGACCTACTCGTTTACTCAGAACGAGTACATTGGTTTGGCCGAGAATCTGAGTTTCCAGCAAGTCAATCTCGCCTACGCGCGCCAGGTGAGCGGCCGCTTGGTGTTTCAAATTAGCGCGGGACCCGAATTGATCGCGCCTCACGACTACACTCCAAGCGTCGGGAGTTCGCTGAGTTGGAGCTTGGCCACGAGTGTTCAGTACCGGCTACAACGAACGACGTTTGGAGCGAATTATTCCCGCGGCGCGAACGCCGGCTCGGGCGTATTCGTCGGTGCGACCAGCCAATACGTCGACGCGACCGCCAGCCATGAGTTTTCGAGATTTCTCGTCGGCGTGGTGAATGTCGGATATTCACTTAGCAATGGTTTGGCGAACGAACCCGGGGTCTCGAACCAGTACCACAATTGGTTCACCGGATTGAGCCTGGGGCGCCAGTTGGGACGTTTCGCACACGTGAGTTTCAATTACGGCGCGGAGCAACAACCCGGCAGCGGGGTTTGCCCGGTGACGAGTTGCGGGACGGGGCTCGTGGTCCAAACCGTCGGCGTTTCGCTCGATTTGCACCTACATCCGCTCGGGCCGGGCGAGTGATCGACGCCGGCACCAGCGCGACGACTCGGCACGACGGCGCGGTATAAAGTAGCTACGAGACGCTCCCGCAGCGGCCGATAATCGCTTCCGCGCGGGGCGCTCAGCCGAACAGGTTGTAGCGGAAAATACAGTAGAGCGTTCTGAAGCCGTCTTTCCACGTAATTTTCTTGCCTTCAGCGTAAGTGCGGCCGGAGTAGGAAATCGGCACCTCGTAAATGCGCCATTTCCCCTTGGCCACTTTGGCGGTAACTTCGGGCTCGAAGCCGAAGCGGTCCGAACGCAGCGTCATACCCTCGATCACCTCGCGCCGGAAAACCTTGTAGCAGGTCTCCATGTCGGTGAGTTTCAGATTGGTGAGAATGTCGGAGAGCAGCGTCAAAAATTTATTGCCGGCATAGTGCCAGAAGTAGTGGACGCGTTGCGGACCGCCGCTGAATCGCGAGCCATAGACGACGTCGGCGCGGCCATCAAGGATCGGAGCGAGCAGGTTGCCGTACTCCGCCGGGTCGTACTCAAGGTCGGCGTCCTGCACGATCAGGATTTCGCCGGTGGCTGCTTCGAAGCCCCGGCGCAGCGCCGCGCCTTTTCCGCGATTGCGCTCTTGAAACAGGAAACGAATGTTGGTGAGCGCCAGGCTCGCCTTGCCATCGAGCACGGAGGCCGCCGGTTGTCCCGCGGACTGATCGCGGCACAGCGATTCGAGCATTTGGCGCGTTCCGTCGGTTGATCCGTCGTCGATGACGATGATCTCTTTTTCAATCGGCGAAGCCTGGACGCGAAGCAACACCTGCTCGAGGAAAGCGCGCTCGTTGTAGACCGGAATCACGATGGACACGAGCATCGGGCGAAACATCTCCGCGTCGGGTTCGATTCGCGCGTTGCGTGTAGAATCGCGAATCGTTTCAAGCGCAACATCATGGTAGAGCTTGAGCGATAACGCAATTGCTTTGCGCGATGGAGCGCTTTACGCGTCAACCGCGAACGCCCGAAGCAAGCGGGTCAGGCGGGCGGCGGTTTCGGCGGCGCGGGGTATCGGCCGATCAAGCTGTTCCATCGGATCACGGCCAGGTCTCCGACCATTCGCAGGCCGTCGGCAAGAACGTGGACTCGCGTGCCCGGATCGTGCGCCCAGCGCACGGGAACCTCGATGACGCTTAGGCCGTGGCGGCGCGCGAGAAACAGAAGCTCCGGATCGAACCCGAAGCGCTCGATTCGTTGTTGCTCGAACAGAATGCGCGTGCGCTCGCGGCGGAATGCCTTGAAGCCGCATTGCGTGTCCGCGAATTGCACGCCCACCATCGCGCGTACGGCCCAGTTGAACGACTTCCCGGCCAGTTCGCGCCCGCCGGACTGGTGTGTTTCGATCAGATTCTGATCGAGTCCGCGCGAGCCGATCGCGACATCGCAATGATCGAGCGCGGCAAGCAGCTTGTCGGCTTCCTCGATCGGCGCCGAAAGATCGGCGTCAGTGAATAGCGCGATATTTCCCCGGGCCTCCAGCATGCCGTGGCGCACGCTGTAGCCTTTGCCGCGATTGCCGGCGTTCGATATCAGGCGCAGCCGCGGCGCGCGCGAGCTCAACTGTTCGACCACTTCAGCGGTCGCGTCGCGTGAGCCGTCGTCCACTACGAGGATTTCCGCCGAGTAGGGCCGCGCAGCGAGATATTTCTCGATGCGCGCCAGTGTGGGCGGCAGGCGCTTTTCCTCATTGTACGCGGGGATGATTACGGAAACGTCGGGCGGCGCCGGATTGGATTTCTGCGCGGACTCCCGGTCTTGAGCATCGGGAGTGGAGAAAACTGGTGGTGAGCCGCGCCTGGAGTCAGGCGGTGCGAGGCTCATTGCGGATGATCTCGTAGCGCTCGATCACCGCGGCCACGCCCACTCGAGTGGACCCATTATCCGGCCGCCGATCGACCCGCACCACTTTGCCCATGGCGCGGATAAATACTTCCGAGCCACGAGTGACCTCCGCGGGCAACGTCAGCGTGATGTCCAATTCGCTGCCGGAGTTCATATCGTCTTCCAGCGTGAAATAGACGCCTCGCGTCGAGATGTCCCGCGTTTTTCCATTGCGAGCAGAAACTTCCCTGTCGATCGGAAGCCGGATCATGACCGGCAACGAAAGGTCGTATCGTCGAGCCGTTCGTCTGTCAGTCATCAATCCCCAATCCCCCGATCCATCTCGGACGTGCCTGAAGCATGCCTCACGCCCCTACGAGGGAGCACTTGCCGTTCCAAAGAGGCCAAGCGATCCGAGAAACCTGATACTGAGCGCGCCGGCTGCAAATTTCGATCGGCGTCCAAAATGCCGCGAATGAAAAAATAACCCATTTAAAATGAGCACTATAGAATGGGTTCCGAGAACCCAATGTTTTCCCACAAAAGGATAACATCCGGGTACCCTTCTCAGACAGCTGCCGGCGGGCATTGTAGCCCGAGTAGTACCGCAAACGCTAGGTCCCAGTAGCAAGCGGTGTGCCTTGAATAGGCAACTGGTTGCACCTCGCGCACGGGCCGCTATTCGACGTGGCCGGCTGGTACTACTGGTGTTTTGGGTCCAGCGGCGTTCGCTTCAGCACGCGCGGCGCTGCGGCCGGACCGGCCCGAATCCAGATTGAATTGGCGAATTTTGTAGAGCAACGCCTTGTAGCTGATGCCGAGCATCTTCGCCGCGTCCTTGCGGCACCAGTGTGTTTTTTGCAGCGCGTCGGCGATGGCTTCCATCTCCGCTTCGTCTTTCAGGCCGCGCACCAGCGCTTTCAATCCTTGCGCGCGAATGGGGCTTTGCTCTTCGCGCGGAGCAGTGCGCTGCTGCGTGGCGGACATTTCGAGCAGCTCACGCAGACCGCCTTCGTCGTCTTCCAGGATGACGTAGCGCTTGACGAAATTTTCGAGCTCGCGCAAATTGCCCGGCCACGGATAACGCACGGCGGCTTCGAGCAGATAGGCCGACGGCGACGGCGGCGCTTTCTGAAACTTCGCGCTGTATTTTTCAAGGAAATGGCGGAAGAGCAGGGGAATTTCGGCGGTTCGTTCGCGAAGTGGCGGAACGTTGATGGAGAGCACGTTCAGCCGGTAGTAAAGATCCTCGCGCAGGCGGCCGGACTTCATGGCTTCCTGCACTTCCATGTTGGTGGCCGCGAGGACGCGGACGTCGACCTCGATCAGGTGTCGCCCGCCCAGGCGCGAATACTGATGATCCTGGAGCACGTGCAGCAGCTTGGCCTGCAGGTGCGGGCTCATCTCCGCGATTTCGTCGAGGAAAATTGTGCCCTTGTTGGCTTGCTCGAACTTGCCGGGCTTGGAGCGCATGGCGCCGGTGAATGCGCCTTGCTCGTATCCGAACAACTCGGATTCCAGCAGTTCGCCGGGCAGCGCCGCGCAATTGACTTTCACGAAGGGCTGGCTGCGGCGGTTCGAGCGCAGGTGAATCATCCGCGCGACCACTTCCTTGCCGACGCCGCTTTCGCCGCAGATGAATACGGGCACGTCCACCGGGGCGATTTGCAGCACCTGCTGGCGAATGCGAACCATCTGGGGGCTGGCGGCCAGAAAGGTCATATCTTCGGTCAGTTGATCGCAATATTCGGCGAGCGCTTTGTTCTCCGCGCGAAGCTCGCGCTTCTGGCGGCACTTCAGCATGGCTACGTCGAGTTCGCTTTTCTCAAATGGCTTGGTGAGGTAATCGAGAGCGCCCAGGCGAATCGCTTCGACGACGGTACCGACTTCGTTCGAGCACGAGAGCATGACCACGTTGAACGTGCGGTCGACGGCCATGATCTGCTTGAGCGTGTCCAGGCCGTTCAATTCGGGCATGAGCACGTCCAGGATTATGAAATCCGGGCGCTGGCCGGTCTTCAGGAGTTCGATCGCCTCGCCGCCGGAGCCGATCGTCTCAACTTCGTAGCCATCGACTTCGAGCAGGGTTTGCAGATATTTCCGGATACTCGGTTCGTCGTCGACGACAAGAATTCTCTCTCGATTTGCCATGACCTTCCTTCCTCACGCGGTTCGAATTTCGATTTTATGCGGCGTCCAACGGAAGCAGAAACGTGAACGTGCAGCCGCGGCGGGGCTCGCTATCCACCCAAATTTTGCCGCGATGCGCCTGGACCAGGCGCTTGGCGATCGCCAATCCCAACCCCATGCCGGACGACGAGCGGTCCACGCGCACGAAATCTTCGAAGATTTCCTGATGATGTTCGGCCGCGATGCCTGGCCCGGTATCGGAGACGGCGACGCGCACGCTATTGGGCGCCTGGATGCGCTGCGAGCGCCGTTCTGTGGGCGGCAATTCCTCGGCGGTGCGGCGTTCCCAGAAATGGGGTTCGGCGCGCAGCGTCACAGTGCCTCCCGCGGGCGTGTGTTTTAAAGCGTTGTCGAGCAGATTCGCGACGGTCTGCTGTACTTTCTGATAGTCGAATGCAAGCGCTGGCGTCTCGGGAGAATAGAACGTGTCCAGCCGCACGTTTTTGCGGACGAAGGCGTCGCGCCAACGTGTCTCCACTTCCGTCAGGCAATCGCGGAGATCGTTTTCGCGGAGGTGCATCACGAGCTTGCCGCTTTCAAGCGCGGAGTAGTTCAGGAACATCGAGACCAGGCGCACCAGCCGCTCGCAGCTTTCCTTCGATTCCTGCAGGATGTCCTGCTGCTTGCCCGTGAGCTTGCCAAGCGATCCCGAGAGCAGCAGATCGTAATAGCCTTTGATCACGGCCAGCGGCGTCTTCAATTCGTGCGCGGCGGAGGCGAGAAAGACCGTCTTCTGGCGGTTCACCTCCTGCAAGCGGAGATACGCCGCGAGAAGATTGCGGTAGGTGATCTCGCGCTCCTGCAAGAGATCGTGAACCGTGCGCTGCATCTCAGTGTCGCCGTCGGCCGGCTGCTGGGTGGAGGGTTCCGATTCGAGGCGCACGACGAGCCAATCCGGCTCAGGCAGCCATTGAATGCGAGCTTGCGCCAATCCGTTGGGGCACTCCACGCGCAGCTTCACTTCGCTCTCGCCGCTCTCCATTTGCTCGACGATCACCTTCGGATCGACACGCAGCAGATTGGAGAACAGGTTCGCCTGGCCCTCGGCGGTGATGCCGCGTGCCACCAGGTACTGCTTGGCGTGCAAGTTCGCCAGGATCACGCGCCCATCGCGCTCGGAGACCAAAATGGGCTGCTCAAGCAGATCCAGAAGGCTCGCCATGATGCCCAGCGGCAAGCTTTCTTTTGGCCGATTCTCGACAGTGGTGCCTTGCTTCAATTGAAATCCTCTCAAAGATACTGAACCGCCGGGACGCTACGGAAGAAGCCTTGGAACCTTGCGTCAACTCTGCGGTTGGCTTTCGCGGGACCGGCTGGATGGTCGCAGAAGGTCCGGACGGAGTCAATGGTAAATGAGTTCCATTTGCACAAATGTAGTAAAGTTGTGGATTATTTTTCCCCAATACGACCAAGAGACCTGCTGCAAATATTTGCAGATCATTTGTATGAGTCTTTGTTTCAGCCACTTACGAACATGCTCCGACATCGAAGCGCGTGGTGACAAAGATGCACTGCCAGTTAGAGTACTAGAACAAAAGTACCAAAGGGGCGCTTGCGAGGGCAGGAGTTGTGCCCAGTCCAATTTCGGATCGATTCGATCGTATGACCTCACCGCAAGCCGAGCGCCGGCGCTCGCCACGTATTCATCTGCAAATCCCCATTTTCGTTCGCGGCGTCGACGGAGCAGGCGCGGCGATTCTGGATCTCACAAAAACGCTGGATATCAGCGCTTCAGGAGCGCTAATCGCCAGTTCTCGAGCGCTCAACTCTGGGCATCTGGTGCATCTCACCATACCCGCACCGTCGCTATCGGCCACGGGCGCGGTTCCTGCTGAGACTCCGCCGATCCAGGCGCGGATCTGCCGCCAGCACGTGGCGGGAGACGTTCACCTGGTCGGGCTGGAATTTGTCACGCAGCTGGATTAGGTTTGTGTGGAAAGCAATGTGCGTGAATGGCTTAGGCGGGAGTGTGAAAGAAGTTGCCACTTCAATGTATTCCGGGGCGCGAGCGTCCCGCACCGCGCCGGCTGAAATGCCCTTTCTCCCTGTAAACAAACCACATAGATGACCTGTCAGGCTCCCAGACGCCGGGTCACGAGCGTTGGCAGTCGGCGTGCTACCTCTATAGCGTATTCCTCTGCAAGCCCCCAACCCGCAGTGGGGGTGAGCTGGAGATCTGGACCATATTGATGCCCAGCCCGGCTGACCCATCCAACTTCCGTCTGCAGGCCGACGACGGCTTCCTTCAGCTGCTGCTGGAGACCCTCGAGAGCCTGGAGAACCCGGCGCGCGCGCAATTCCTGCAGCGCTTCTTCAAAGCCATCGCCCAAATCGAGTTGAGCGAATCGGTCAGCTCGGAATATTGGGAACGAATTCGCGCGCGCATGCGGGAGATGAGCGAGACGCTCGGAAGCCCGGTTTCGTTTAAGCGCGCGATCATGGACGTGCTGATCAGCTCGGAATCGCTGCGCGTGCCGATCCTGATCGAATACGAAGAACTCAAAAAACTTCAGATCAATGCCGCCACGGATCCGCTTACGGGGCTCTACAACCGGCGTCTGTTCGAGGAGTATTTCGACAAGGAACTCAACCGCTCCGCGCGTTACTCTCATCGGCTCGGCCTGGTGGTTTTTGACATGCACGTTTTTAAGCAGATCAACGACCGCTACGGCCATCCGCGCGGCGATCAGCTTTTGCGCGCCGCGGCGCAGACGCTGCGCGACTCCTTGCGTACTTCGGATTACGCGTTTCGCATCGGCGGAGATGAGTTTGCGTTGTTGCTGCCGCAGACCGATTCCGAGCAGGCCATGGCATTGGCGCGCCGCCTACGCGCCACATTTTCGGACCAGATCGAGCCGATGCGCCTCGGCGTCGCCGTGGGCCTTGATTATGGCGTGGCTGTCTATCCCGAGGACGGCGGGCAAAAGGAAGCGCTGCTGGGCGTCGCGGACGAACGCCTCTATAACTGGAAGACCTATCGCCGGCCGGGGCGCGCGACGGACGCGACGCGCATCGCGCCGAGCGGGGACGCAATGCGCGCCGCGCGGACCGGTGACCAACCTCCGGAACCTTCGGCTCCTCCGCCAACGGGCGCGCGTAACACGCCCGCAGAGCCAGAACGGAGCGCTCCGCCCGCGCCTGAGGAGCCACAGCAGGCAACCGAGGAGCGCCGCAAATCGGAGCGCGTGGCCTTGGTTGGAACGAAGGCTTATGCGCAACTGGCCGATTCCGAAGATCGCACGGCGCGCGTGGTAAACCTAAGCTATGGCGGTGTGGCGCTTGAGATGGCGCGCCCGGAAGAGGTCGGCGCGACGTTCTCGGCAATTCTGCACGTTCCGATTCTTCCGCCGGTTCGGGTCAGTTTGAGGCGCATTTATTTCCGCGCAGGCAACGGCGAAGCCGCGCGAATCGGTTGCGCGTTCATCACCTAGATTCGCGCTATTCGGCGTCGCGCAGCTTCAAACGTATCTGGCGCGAGCAATAGAGCAGCGCCTGCTGGACGCGAGCCAGACCCAGTCCCCAGCGGACGCGCGCCTGATCGGTGGTCTCGCCGCGCGCGAGCAACGCGATTCGCAGGCAATATCCGCGCTTGGATTCGGCGGGGAATTCGCAACCGGCAACCGCCAATTCGCACGTGAGCGCTTCGGCCGATTCGCGCAACAGCAATCCGGAGAGTTGAATTGCCAGATGTTCGTAGCGGTCGCGCTGGTGATTGAGCGTCGGATCGGCGAACACGAGCATGACCGAAGAGCCGAAACCCGCTGGCGCGGAAGTCCCGGGTTGCGCGGCGGCTTCGGCCGCGGTGGCGGCAAAACTTGCGAATAAAGAATCGGCGCCGTTAATGATTTCGAGGAAACGGCCCATCGGAGGATTCGCTTCCACCGCCGGGACTTGCAGAATAGCCTGTGGATGCTTGCGCAAATCGACGTAGTCGCGCGCGGGCGGGAATGTCTTGTGTTTCGAGGGCGCCGCGCTATCCACCTGGAGTTCGACCCGCACGCCGGAAACGCTACACCGGGGCGCGCGCCGGCTCAAGTGCAAATCGCGGGCGACCTTCGGGCATGGAAACGCGCGGCGATCGCGGCTTGCCGCGCCGCCAAAACTCGCGGTAGTCTCGTTGCGAATCACGGGCTATGGGGTGCTGACGCTTGATCTGTCCAAAATGCTATAGCGAAGAGTCTCGGCGCTCGCATCGTGAAGGTTCGGCCGATTTCATGATCGGCCTAAGCGGACTGCGTCCTTGGCGCTGCCACGATTGCAAAGAGCGCTTTTACGCGTGGTCGGTGCCGATTCCATTCGTGCATTACGCCCATTGCAGGCAGTGCGGCAATCTGGGCGTGAAGCGCATCTCGAGCGATTACGTCACGGTCCGGTTTGCGTGGCTGTTCCGAACGCTGCGCCTCCCCGCGTACCGCTGCGCACCGTGCCGCAACAAATTCTTTTCGCTGCGCCGCCATCTTCGCGTTGTTCCAGAGCCGCAGTCGCCCGCGCCGCTCTCCGAGGCCGAGACGGAATCGACCGCCGCGCCGCGCGCATAAGTCGCACAGCCGCGCGCTTGCCGGGGGTTGCCTTGACGCCGCTAACGGCCGCAAGCTATAACCGATTGAAGCCGTTTCGTTTTCACTGCGGCGATATCGTCTAAAGGTTAGGACGCGGCCCTCTCAAGGCCGAAATCCGGGTTCGAGTCCCGGTATCGCTACCAGAACGCAATCCATCTCACGCAATCCGATCGCTGCCCTGCATTTTTATTGAGTCCGATCAGAAGCTAGCGCGCACTCGCCCCGCTGGCGCTCTAGTGCTGGACGATCCAGGCGCTCAGACTATCCAGAATTTCCGGGGACTTGGGGCTGGTCAACAACGAGTGTTGCAGATTGGGGTAGGATTCAAATTCTTTATCCTGCGTGTCAATCAGGGAGAACAGCTTGCGCGCGCTGCCGGGAGAACTGACGCGATCCAGATCGCCTCTCATCACAAGCGTCGGGACCCGGACTTGTGGCGCCGCATCAGTCCAGTGTGCTTTGTTGCGGCGAAGCTCCAGGATGTAATTCACGCTGATTTTGTCGTAAATGAGCGGATCGGGAGCCGGCGGCGGCGCCGGTTCGACGGTGTCTTTTCCATTGCTCGTGCCGCGTCCCGTGAGGTCGATATCCGGCCGGTCCCGCAGGAATAGCAAATCGGGCAGGTAGCCCCACATTCTGAACTGTTCGTATTGCCGGCGATTCACTCCAAACACGGGCGACAAGAGAATCAGTCCCGAAATATCCGCGGAGTTTTGTTTCGCGTAGTTCAGGGCAAAAATCGTGCCCATGCTCTCGCCCAACAGGAATAATTGCGAGTTGGGGTATTTTTGCCGGATGGTTCCGAGCATGCTGGTGATGTCGCCTGTTTCCGTCGCGGGCTCCGGGATGTTTCCGCGTTTGCCGCAGGAGAGGCCGTGGCCGCGCGTATCGAGGGCGTAGACGGCGATGCCGGACTTGTTGAGCCGCACCGCGGTGGATTTGTAAACGCCGCTGTGGAGTCCAATACCGTGGAGCATCAGCACCACGTACTTGGGCTGCGCGTCGCCCGCCGGCGTCCAATAGCGGTAGAAGAGGCATGCGCCATCGCTCGAGGCGGTGAAGCCGTGAGCGTCGGACATCGTATTCAGAATGGAAGCTTCGTCCGTGGGAGCATCCGGGTTCACCGGTATGGCGCTCGACGGCACCGCTTCAAGCGGCCGGCCGGAACTTCGGAAGCTGGCTGTGGATTGAGCTGAAAGCGCGGTAGCAGGCGAGCATGCCAGCAGAGCAAACGCGAAAAGCCATCTACTGTTCATTGGAACTCCACTTCGGGGACGGGGGCCGGAATCTACCAATCGGGAAGCGCCAGCAACTGGGAATGTACGCCGGAACGGATCGGAAGTCACGCTCCATTTTGAAGGCCGGCCGCGAAGTGCGCAGCAGGCTAATATCTCTCCGGCTGGTCCGGCGGACGGCCCGGCGCGCGAATTATTCGATATACAGGAAATCGGATTTGTGAGACAATGAATCTGCGTTTGTTGCTCTTGTATAACCTTTGGATTCGTTTAAAGGGGCTGCAAGTCCAAACTTGCGGCCCTTTTTACGTACGGCCGAGGGCGCTCGAGAAGCACAAATAGCTTTAAAAAGAAAAGAGAAATCAATTGGCTAAGGAACAAGGAACGGTAAAGTGGTTCAACGCGAGCAAGGGCTTCGGATTCATTCAGCGCCAGTCCGGCGAGGACGTTTTCGTCCACTTCTCCGCGATTCAGGCGGATGGGTATAAGTCGCTGAACGAAGGGCAAGCTGTGGAGTTCGAGGTCACCTCAGGCCCCAAGGGTCTCCAAGCATCAAACGTGACCAGCCTCTAACCTCGGTGAGCGGGCCGGCTTCCCGCCGGCTCGCTCCTTTTTGTTGCCTCATCGTCCTGCTTCGCTGCGGTTCAGGGGAAAAACAGCAGGTGTCAGGTGAGTGATCCCATGATCGTCAAGTACGTTGGATTTGAGGCTAAGGCCCAGGTCCGTGAATATACATTTGTGGTGCGCGGCGAAACCAGCGATCCGCTTGAGTACATCATGAGCATTGCAAACGAAGCGTTCGAATCGCACCGCGCGCGGTATCAGGATGCGCCGGATATCTGTTCGTTGCGGCTGCATCGCGAATTGGCTTTGATCCCGAACGATCCTCCGGTAACGCACTTTTGCGTCACGGACGCCGAGTTGGCTGAGTATCACGAAGCGCGCAAGCCCAAGGCCTCGCGCAGCTTTCAACCGCAACGGGCCGATTGAACGGCCTGAAGCCGCTCCGGCGAAACCGCGCTGGACGGGGAGAATTCCGTGTCACTGGCGATTGAAGAAAAATACGAGCAGGTCCGCAACCTTATCACCCTCGGTAAGGAACGCGGCTATCTGCTTTACGACGACGTGAACAACATGCTTCCGCCGGAGATTCATTCGGCCGAGGACATGGAAGACCTGCTTTCCACCTTCGAGCGCTACGGCATCAACATTTACGAAGACCTGTTCAGCGCCAAGGCTGCTCTGGCCGCCTCGGGCGAGGTCGAAGTCACCGAAACGGAGCCGAAGGAAGAAGTTGCTCCCTCCGATGACGCCGAACTTGACCTAACGCCGGGCACGCTGTCGAAGACCGAGGACCCGGTCCGCCTGTACTTGCGCGAGATGGGTTCGGCGCCGCTGTTGAAGCGCCAGGGCGAAGTCGCGCTCGCCAAGCGCATTGAGCGCGGCCAGTTGATCGTACTCAAGACGATTTCCCGCTCGCCCATCGTGCTCAAGAATCTTCTGGCTTCGGGCGAGGAGCTGCGCAAGGGCACGCGCTCGATCAAGGACATCGTGCAGTTCGATCAGGAAGAGCTGACCGACGAGATCGTCGAAGAGCGCGCGCGGCAGACGCTGCGCATCATCGGCAAGATCGAAAAGCATTTTGAGATTGGCCGCAAGCAGGCCGCGCGATTGTTGAAGCACCCTCGCTTGAAAGCGCGCGGCATGATGCGCGCCAAGCGGCAACTGGCGCGCACGCGAATTGAGATGTCGCTGCTGGTTCGCTCGATCGGCTTCAATCCGCGCGAGCGCAAGCGCCTGATCGATATCGTGCGCCAGACCGTCGAGCGCCTGAACACGCTCGAACGCGAGGCGATTCGTCTGGAGCGCCGCGTGGACGCTTCGCGCGGAGAAGTGGCCGCCGGAGCGCGCGAGGAATTGCGCGCGCGCCGCGCCGAGATCCGCGAGATCGAGGAATCGAGCGAAGTCGGCCTCACGGGCCTGAAGCGCACGCTCAATCTGATTCTGCGCGGCGAAGCCGAAGCCGAGCAGGCCAAGAAAGAACTCACCGAAGCGAACCTTCGCCTGGTTGTTTCCATCGCCAAGAAATACACCTACCACGGGCTGCAATTCCTGGACTTGATTCAGGAAGGCAATATCGGCCTGATGAAAGCCGCGGAAAAATTCGAGTGGCGCCGCGGCTACAAGTTTTCAACCTACGCGACCTGGTGGATTCGCCAGGCCATTACGCGCGCCATCGCGGACCAGGCGCGCACGATTCGCGTGCCCGTGCACATGATCGAGACGATCAACAAGCAGGTGCGCACGAGCCGGCAGCTCGTGCAGGAGCTGGGCCGCGAGCCCACCTCGGAAGAAATCGCCAAGCGCATGAGCGTTCCCGTGGATCGCGTGCGCAAGATCAAGCAGCTGGCGCAGCAGCCTATCTCCTTGGAAACGCCCATCGGCGAAGAAGAAGATTCGCATTTGGGCGATTTCATCGAAGACAAGGCCGTGGTTTCGCCCGCGGAAGCCGTGATCAGTTTGAACCTCAAGGAACAGACGGCTTCGATGCTCAAGACGCTCACGCCGCGCGAAGAGCGCATCATCAAGATGCGCTTTGGTCTGGACGGCGGCAACGAGCGCACTCTCGAAGAAGTCGGCCAATCCTTCGCCGTGACGCGCGAACGCATCCGCCAGATCGAAGCCAAGGCGCTGCGCAAGCTGCGCCATCCTTCGCGTTCGAGCAAGCTCCGCGTTTTCCTCGAAGGCTCGCTGTGATCCCGCGCGCCCGCAGCACGGCGCGCGAAATAGTGCTAGACTCCGGGGCTGTTCGACGCCTCACCCTTTTCACCGCGCTTGTCCTCACGACCCGCGCGCTGGCAACTGCGCGCGAGGGATTGTGCGCCGGAACAGATAGGCAATAATAAGGAGACGGCGAATGAAGAACCTATTTGTGGGCAACATGAGCTTCCAGACCACCGAAAGCGATCTGCAGACGCTGTTTCAGCCTTTTGGCCAGGTCACGCGCATCCACATCGTGATGGACCGCGAGACCGGCCGCGCGCGCGGCTTCGCTTTCGTTGAAATGCCGAATGACGACGAAGCCACAAAGGCCATCGCGGCGCTCGACGGCAAGGATTTCGGCGGCCGCAATTTGAAAGTGAACGAAGCGCGTCCCAAGACCGAAGGCGGCCCACGAAGCGGTCCGCGCGGCGGCAGCGGCGGCAGTGGTGGTGGCGGCGGACGCGGACGCGGCGGCGGATTCTCAAACGAGGATTACCGCGGCGCGGCGCGCGCGCCACGCGAACCGCGCTGGTAGAAATTCCCAATCGTTAGCCGGACGCGCGGTTCATCCGTCCGGAGTTCGTAGAACGTGGCTGAGTCTCGCCCATCCCGATATTGAGGAGGCCCGATGGCCATCACATTTCAGAAGCGCCAAAAAGAGATGAAGCGCCTTGAAAAGGCGCGCGCGAAGGCCGAACGCCGCGCGCAGAAAAAAGTCGCCAAGCGCGATGGAACCGACGTTTCCACCACGGACGAACTGATTCCGCTCGAGCCCCTCGACGGACCGCTCGAACCTCTTGAGCCATACGACCCGCCCCAAATTTAGATCGATGAAGACCGGCCAGCGCAGCGGCACACGCATCCTGGATCCCGGCGCGTTCGTTGGGAATGGGCGTTTCCGCGCGGCGGCAAAAGGGAATCGGTTAGCCCAGCGAAGCTTCGGCCAGCTCGACGCTCGCGTAGTTCGGCAGCAGCTTTTGAACGTTGGTCATTTCCATCAGCGCCGTGACCCGCTGGTTCGCGCCGGCCAAGAGGAACTTGCGGCCGGCCTTCTGCACCGATAGCATCGCGCCGACAATCGCGCCCAGTCCGGCCGAATCCACGTACGAGACGCCGCTGAAATCCAGAATCAGCGCGGGCGCGGTCTCGGCACGCACCGCCGATTGAAAATTGAAAAGCGTGTGAATGGTCAGCACGCCGGCAACGCGGACGACCTGGTCGCCGTCCTTTGCCCCGGGCTGGCTTACGATTTCAAGCGATTCGTTGATCATGGGGCGGCATTCTAGCGGAAACGCCGGCCCGCGTTTGTTAATATTCGGTTACATTCAGCGGCCCAGGTCCCGAAAACGCGCGGATTTCCTTTATTTTCACAGACATTTGCACAGACTCCAGAGCGAACGATTTGGGCTGACGGCGCGGCGGCGTTGCTGTAATGTATCTGCTGCAATCTAGGAATTGAAAAGTTTCTGAAGCCCATCCCGCCCCGGCGCGCGTCCATGCCGCGTCCGAGGCATCTAAGATCGCAGGAGGAATCCATGGCAGCCAACGCCGGCAAAGCAGCAGAAAATAGCAACGTGACTCGCGAAATTTTGATCGCTGGCCTGAACGAAGATCTCGCGCGTGAGTATCAGGCGATCATCGCCTACGTCGTGTATTCGCAGGTGTTGAAGGGCGCGGAGTACATGAACATCGCCGCGGAGCTTGAAGTGCACGCGGGGCAGGAGCTGAAGCACGCTCTGCTGATCTCAAACCAGGTGGATTATTTCGGCGGCACGCCTGTGGTGATGCCCAAGCCGGTGAAAGTGCCCACGGACAACAAAGAGATGCTGCGCGCCGACTTGAACAACGAAAACGAAACCATCCGCAACTATCGGCTGCGCGTGATTCAATGCGACAAGCTCGGCGAGTATGCCACCGCGGAAATTATTCGTTCGATCCTTGTGGATGAGCAGGACCACCAGATCGCGCTGGCCACGGCGCTCGGCATCGACACTCCGAAGGTCGGAATCAGCGAGCCGTAGCCACCGCGCGCCCGGCCGCGGCCTGGCAGACTAAGCCTGCTGGGCCGCCATCGAACCCGCGTAGCTTGAGGCCGCAAGGCGTTGCCGCAATTGCAGGCGCGTGCGGAAGATGCGCGACTTTACCATCTCTTCGGTGATGCCCATGGCGTCGGCCACTTCGCGATTGGTCCAGCCGGCTCCCTTGTGCAGCAGGAAAGCGTCTCGCAGCGAAGGCTCCATGCCGCGGAAGGCCACGGCTACAAGTTGTTTTGCGATGCAGGCGCGCTCGGGGCTGGGCCTTGCGTCTCTGATCCGGGCGACTTCGCTGCGATCTTCTTCGTCGGAATATACGACTTCGCGGCGGGTCGCGGCCAGCTCGGTGCGGCGCGAACGCAGCATCATCAGCCCCTCGTTGATCGCGATGCGCACAAGCCACGTGGAAAATCTCGAGTTGCCCTCAAACTTGCTCAGATTCACGTACGCCTTGCACAGGGCGTTCTGCAAATTATCTTTCGCGTCCTCCGGGTCCTTCAGCAGCCTCAGCGACATGCGGTAAATCTGTTCGGAGTGCTTCCGGACCAATTCCTCGAATGCCCGGTCATTGCCCGCTTGCGCCTCGGCAACCAAAGCTCGTTCGACGTCTATAGGGTCTCGGTCCGCCACGGGAGGTCCTCCTCGGAAAATCTACTCCTCGCCAATTCGCATCTGGTTCGCCAGATTCATCTGCAACTGGTATACGGTGCCGCGGCAGGCCGGACAATACTGTGAAGTGTGTAGGCCCCCGTCATGGGTGCTGTATCTGGAGCGGGGCGTCCCGCCGCAGGCTGCGTGACGAACCGACGTCGCGCGCGGAGAATTTGTGATTGGACGGCGGCGGCGCTTAATTCCCGCGCTTGCCGAATGCGAGCACCGCAAATCCGCCGATCAACGCAGCGATGCCAACGATCGGCGGCAGCGGAATGGTGTGGTGTTCTTCGGTGGTTGCCTGGAACGATCCGATATCGATGACTTTTTTGCGCGTGGTGTAGGTGATCCCCTGATAGGCGAGCGCGATCACCCCGATCACGATCAATACGATTGCCAGTACAGTGCTGCCCTTCATGCGGCCTCGCAATCCGGCGGCAGCGCGCGCCACGCGATCGTGGCGCAGCCGCGCGTCACGCTCTTCGAGCGACGTGGCCGATCAAGCTGATCACGAACAAAACAAGGAAGAAGAAGAACAGGATCTTCGCGATACCCGCCATCGCCACATAAATCCCCGTAAAACCCATCACCGCCGCAAGCAGCGCCACGATGAAGAAAACGATCGCCCATCGAAGCATGTTGACCTCCGCAATTCGCAATCGAACGGTTTCGCGATACGCGATCATTTTAGTTCAGTCGGGCCGGAATCGCCATCGGGGGAAAACGGTAGGCGCCCGCAATGCATCCTGTAGGGCTCTGGCCGCTCGTGCCGCTTCCAACGCGACGTGCGAGGCACAGGATCGCGCGCCGGCGCATTGCCAATCGGGGCTACTGTTGCTGCTGCTGCTCTTGAAACGCTTCGGCGGAAGTGGATACGGGAGCCGGGCGGCGGCGAATTACCGTTGCCGGCCTCAAGTCTTGCGGCTGCGGAGAGTCCGCGGCGGTGACCGTAACCTGCACGGAAAGCTCGCTTTCGCCGCCGCCCTTATACACGCCGCGCGTGGGCGGCACGTCGCCGTAGTCCCGGCCGAGCGCCACGGCGATGTGTTTATCCGTGCCGGTCAGATTGTTCGTGGGATCGAACGCCACCCATCCGAGATCGGGAAGAAACGCTTCCGCCCACGCGTGCGTGGCGCCGTCGACCGACCGATGCTGCTTCTTTTTCTTGTCGGCGCGATGCAGATACCCGCTAACGTAGCGGCAGGGAATTCGCAGCCCGCGAACCAGCGCGATCATGATGTGCGCGAAATCCTGGCACACGCCGCGACGCGTACGCAGCGCATCGTCGATCGGCGAATCCACGTTGGTGCTGTTCGGCGCATACTCGAACGATCGGTAGAGCGCGGCGTTCAAATCCAGAAGCGTCTCGATCGGCGTGGCCCGCCGTTCCACATGCAGCTCGCGCTCGAGCGCCCGCAATAAATCCGTCGGCTTGGCGTAGCGGCTGGGCAGGAGCATGTCCCAGTAATCGCCCGCGCCCGTGCGCGCATCGAGGCCATCCCAGTTCAAAATTTGCCCCCATTCGATCGCGGGCGGCTCGTTCACCTCCACGATCGCCTGCGCCGTGATCTGAATGTGCTTTTGCCGGCCGGGAATATCGAAGTGATGCACCGTATTCCCCAGAAAATCCTGGTACGACATGATATTGGCCTGCGGACTCACATCCAGCGAAAACGTCAGACAGCGTTGCCGCGCGTCGCTGCGCGGCTGCATGCGCACTTCCATCACGCTCTCGCGCGCCTCCGGCTCGTAGCGGAAATCGGTGACGTGTTTTATGGAGTAGGCCATTTATTGTTCCCCTGCGTCCGATCCGCTTGGTCCGCTCGCGCGCGCCGCCGTCATGACGCCAACTCCGCTTCCACCGGATAATCGAAATAGATCTGGTGGATGGCGGCATGCAGCTCCGCGCATTCGCGCGACACGGTTTGCAAAAATTGCGGCGCGCCCGCGGACAGAATCTCGTCGATGTCGCTGAAACTCAATTGCGCGCGCAGCCTGCCGGCAATCCGCGCCGGCATCCCCGCCTTGCGATCGGTCAGGTCGGCGATGGTTTTAAGCGACGCTTCCATGCAATCCACCGAAAATCTCACCGAATGGGGAAAGTCCGGATCGAGCAGCAAAAATTCCGCCACTTGCACGGGGCGAATCTCCGCCGTGTACGCCTTGCAATACGATTCAAACGCGCCGCAGCCTTTGAGCAATCCGATCCATTCCAGATATTCCGCCGTTTCCACGGCCTGATCGGGCGCGTGCGGCAAGCGGGCGAAATGCGCGCCGATCAGCAGCGCCAGCGTCACGGTGCGCTCGACGTACCGGCCGAGCTGGATGTATTGCCAGCCTTCGCCGTGGCTCATTGTGCCGTCCGTGATGCCTTGAAACAGGTGCGTGCCGTCGCGCACGCCGCGCAGAAACGCGTGCGATTTTAAGTTGCGAGCTTCGTCCGACTGTTCGTCCATCACGCCCAGATACAGGCGATTCAGTTGCTCCCACATCTCGGAGCTGCACTGTTCGCGCACGTGCCGCAGGTTTTCCCGCGCCGAGGCGATCGAGGAAACCAGCGACGACGGCCTCGATCGATTGAACACGAGCGTCTCCACCAGACTCGTCGCGCCCACCGGGCTGTCTCCGGCAGGGGCCGCCTGCAGCGCCTCGAGCAAAAATCGCCAGCGCTCGGCTCCGGCGCGCCGCGCCTGATCGAGCCACAGTTCCAGCTCCACGTCCACCAGACGCGCGGTGTGCTCGGCGCGCTCAAGGTAGCGGCTCATCCAGTAAAGATTGTCCGCGACGCGCGACAGCATGCCCGAATCCCGCCCGGCAGCTTGAAAATTCAATATTCCGGAGGGCGTCATTGTGCCGGCTTTCCGCCAGGACGACGCGCCGGCTCGGCGGCGCGGGCATCCCCGCCTCGAACATCAATTTTGGGTCCGGGCTTTTCGCCGGGCTTCGGTTTCGGCACCGGCTCGGCGCGCAGCACCCAGGTATCCTTGCTGCCTCCGCCCTGCGAGGAATTGACCACCAGCGAGCCTTTCGGCAGCGCCACGCGCGTCAGCCCGCCGGGCACCAGCGTCACCTTTTCGCCGAACAGGATGTACGGCCGCAGATCGATGTGCCGCGAATCGATTTCGTCTCCGATCAAACAAGGCGCGCGCGAAAGCGCCAGCGTCGGTTGCGCGATGTAATTGCGCGGGTCGGCCAGAATGCGCTGGCGGAACTCTTCGCGCTGAGCCGCCGTGCTGTGCGGACCAATCAACATTCCGTATCCGCCGGATTCGCCCACAGCCTTCACCACCATCTGATCCAGCTTTTCGAGGACCATCTTGCGGCTCGATTCGTCGGTGAGCAGGTAGGTGGGAACATTCGGCACGACGGGTTCTTCGCCCAGGTAGTACCTGATGATCGCCGGCACGTACGCGTACACGGCCTTATCGTCGGCCACGCCCGTGCCGATCGCATTCGCCAGCGTCACGTTGCCCGCTCGATACGCGTTGAAGAGGCCCGGCACTCCCAGCGACGAATCGGGGCGAAAGCGCAACGGGTCCAGAAAATCGTCGTCCACGCGCCGGTAGATCACGTCCACGCGCCGCAATCCGGCCGTGGTGCGCATGTAAACCACGTTGTCGTGCACCAGCAGATCGCGCCCTTCCACCAGTTCGATTCCCATTTGCTGCGCCAGAAAGGTGTGCTCGAAATACGCGGAATTGGCCACGCCCGGCGTCAGCAGCACGGTCGCGGCGTCATGCTGCGTCGACCAATTCGCCGGCGCCAGACTGCGCAGCGTGGCCAGCAGCGCCTGCGGGTAATGATCGATCGGGCAGACGTTGTAATCGCGGAAAAGGCGCGGGAACACGCGCTTCAGCACCTTGCGGTTCGCCAGCATGTAGGAAACGCCACTGGGCACGCGCAGATTGTCTTCGAGCACCGCGAATTCGCCGCTCGGCATCCGCACCAGATCGGTTCCGCAGATGCTCACGTAGACGTCGCGCGGAATCCGCAGCTCCCGCATTTCGCGGCGGAAATGGCGGCAGCTGTAAATCAATTCGCGCGGCACCACGCCATCGGACAGAATTTGCCCCCGGTTGTAAATGTCTTTCAGGAATAAATTCAGCGCCCGGATTCGTTGCCCCAGGCCCTTTTCGATCTTGCTCCATTCCGGCTCGGTGATGATGCGCGGCACCAGATCGTTCGGGAAGATTCGCTCGGTGCCTTCTTTCGTGCCGTACACGGTGAAGGTGATGCCTTCGTGCAGAAACGTCAGGTCGGCCGCCTGCTGCGTGCGCCGCAGTTCTTCCGGTTTCATGCCCAGCAATGTTTTGTGCAGAGTTTTGTAGTGCGCGCGCGGCACGCCGGGCGACTCAAACATTTCGTCGTACGAATTGTCGAGCTGGTAGTTCACGAACGACGAGTATGCATCACTTTGCAAGCGTGTGGGCGTCGCGGTCATGCCAGTGTCCGCAACCCGGCGCGCGCGGCGGGCCGCCCGCCTTCGCCGCACCGGATGGGACAAATAAATCTAGGCGGCCGGGTTTGCCAAGTCCAATCGAAACTCTCGATGCAACTGATGCCTTTTGCCGGGACCGTGTCACTAACGGGGGTGCCGCGCCCTTCGGTTGTAAGGGTGCGGGTTTTGACCTTTTCTCTTTCTGGGAGGGCCTACTGGCTGCCGGCCCCAAGCGCCCTCGACTCAAACTCCAGCGAAGCCGGCAAATGCGCCGCGAAGTAATCCCAATTGTGCCCGCCCGGATACAGGTGGAATTCGTGCGCGATGTGCCGCGCCGTCAGCACACGGTCGAGCGCGCGGTTCCCGGCGTCGAGCCCCAAATCGTCCTGCGCGCCGCAATCGAAATAGATGGCAAGGCCCGCGAGGTTTGCCGTGCGCGCCAGCGTGATCGGGCTCTCGCGGTCCCAGTACGCCGGATCGGGCGGCGTGCCAAACGGCCGTTCCAGAACGCGGCCAATCATCGGATCCTCGCCCGAGTTGGCAGGCAATTTTTCGATAAGCGCCGCGCTGTGCGTCGCGACAGAGCCAAACAGTTCGGGATGCCGGAACGCCAGATGCAGCGCGCCATATCCACCCATCGAGACGCCCGAAATTCCGCGGCTCGCGCGACCCGGCCGCACCCGGTAGCGCTTTTCAATGTACGGCAGAAATTCGCGCACCAGAAAATCTTCGTAGCGCGTGCGCCCATCGCGCGAATTGACGTAGAAGCTCGAACCCGCCGCCGGCGTCACGATCAGAAATTCGCCAATCTTTTTTTGCTCCCACATCTCTTCGATCAGCGAAAGGCCGCCCGACGAAATCAATATCTGTTCGTTCTCGCCAAGCCCGTGCAGAAAATAAAGCACGGGGAAGCGCCGTGCCGTTTGCGCGTCGTAGCTCGGCGGAAGGATCGCGCAGTACGCCACGTCGCGCGCCAGGATTGTGCTGTGCACGGACGCGCATTCCGCTCTGCCGGTCGCGCGCGCGGGCCGCGCCAGCGCGAAGCAGGAAACCAAAACAAGCGCTGCAATCCCCAGCCGATTCATTCCGTCGTCGCCTTTCGCTTTCACGATTCGCGTTCTCCACTATTATGCCCGGTATTTTGGGTGACGCGCCCCCGCCGCCCGCGATTCGTGAGCCGCCGCGACGGCCCTGTCGTATACTCGCGCCGCGAACGGAGCGCGCGTGAAAATCCTCTACGTCGATCTCGAAACCGAATGGCGCGGCGGGCAGAGCCAGGCGCTTGAGGCCCTCGGTGCCTTGCGCCGCGGCGGCCACGACGCGCAGCTTCTGGCCGTGCGCGGCGGCGCGCTCGCCAAACGCGCCCACGCTGCCGGCGTGCCCGTGATCGAAGTGGAAGCCAACCGTAAGCGCTGGCGCGCGGCCAGTGAACTCCGATCGCTGTTGCGCAACGCGCCGCCCGACGTGATTTATGCCAATGAATCGCACGCGCTCACCGCCGCGTGGCTCGCGCGCGCGCATCGCCGCTCAACACTCGTGGCCGCGCGCCGCCTGGCGTACCCGATCCAGCAGAATCCGATCTCTCTCGCGCGTTTCCGCGCCGCGCATCGCATTTTCGCGATTTCCGATTTTGTCGCCCGCAGCGTCATCGCTTCAGGCCTGCCTGCCGATCGCGTCGTGGTCGTGCGCGAAGGAATCGAGATTCCGCCGCCGCTCACCGCCGCGCAGCGCCTCGTAGCGCGCCAGACCTGGAATCTCGCCGACGAAGAATTTGTGATCGGCTGCGTAGGGTATCTGTTGCCGGAAAAAGGCCAGGAATTTCTGATCCGCGCGCTGCCGGCAATCTGCGCTGCCGCGCCGCGCGCCCGCCTGATTCTGGCCGGCGACGGCCCGCTGCGCGCCTCGCTTGAATCGCTGGCGCTAGAATTGCGGGTGCGCGAGCGAATCATCTTCGCCGGCTTCGTCGAACGCATTGACGGCATCTACGCCGCGCTCGACGCCTTCGTTTTCCCCTCGCTCGCCGAGCCGAGCGGCACTTCGCTGCTCGCGGCCATGGCCGCGGGCCTGCCCGTCGCCGCGGTCGCCGCCGGCGGCGTCCCCGAATACGTCGAGCACGACGTCAACGGCCTGCTGATCTCCGCGCCCGAGCCGCAGCTCATCGCTGCCGCCGCGCTGCAATTGCATTCCGATCCCGATTTGCGCCAACGCCTCGCCGCCCGCGCCCGCTCCGTCATCACCGAGCGCTACGCCTCCAGCGTCATGGCCGAACATCTCCTACGCGCCTGCGCCGAAGCCTCCGCAGCCCGGGTCCGCGCGCCCCGCGCCTAAACATTTCGTTATTCGCAACGCGCGAAATCGCAACACGAGCCGCCCGCAATCGCTCCAATGTTTTTGATAGAATTTGTTTCGCCCGCGCGCCTTCGCCGCCGCGAAAATTGCGAGTCACCCAAGTTTTGCCGGGGAGGTAAGTTGAAGTCGGACCGCAGCATCAGTTCACGCGCGCGATCGTTTTTCATCAGTGCGCTTTTCGTCAGCGCGATCGGCCTCGCAGTCGCAGCCGCGCTTTCCGCGCATCTCGCCGCGCAAGCCCCCGCGCCCCCTGCCTACACGCCTCCGCCGCCCGGAGCGAATCTTGACGCCATCGGCGCGAAGAAATTGCCCGAGGCCCCCGGCCGCGAGATCGTTTTGACTTCCTGCAAGGATTGTCATACTTTCGACCGCATCACCATGGCTCACCATTCACTGGCTCGTTGGCGCGTTATCGTCAGAGAAATGGAACAGCGTGGCGCCAACGTCGATCCCGGCGATGTCGATCCGCTGGTGCACTACCTGGCCGCGAATTTCGGACTCCGTCACACCGTCGTGAAATCGCCAGGCCCCGCGTCGCCGCATCCTCCATCGCAGTAAGCAGGAAAGAAAGAGGTGAGTTCGATGCCCAAGAAACCGCGCCTGCTCCTCGTCACCGCCGGCTTTCTCGTCGTTGCGTGTCTCGCGTGCTGGGCCGCTCAGAAGTCCGGTCCGCTCACCTACCGCCTCGACGTCAAGCCCGGCGACATCACGCTGCCCCCGAAGCCCGCCGCGCAAATTCCCGCCGCTCAACTTGAAGAAGCCATCACATTCACCGTGTCCAATTCCTCCGACACCGATTACGAAGGCACCGCGCCCTCGTGCCAGATTTCCGACGTCGAAATTTTCTGGTCCGGTCCCAGCGGCGAAAAATCCGTTTGGAAATGGTCCGACGGCCAAATGTTCTGCCAGAAAGTCACGCCCGTCATCATCCCCGCCGGCCTGAACTGGCAGCAGACCGTGAAGTGGGATTTCAATCCCGCCGACGCCGCCCGCGGCAGCTACCGCGTCGCCGCCACATTCATTCCCTCGAACGCCGTCGCGTCCGCCAGCTTTGAGATTCATTAAGTCCGTGCGCCGCGCGCTCGTTGACAACGCCCCGCCGCCTCACACATTCTATTCCGCGCCATGACGCCCCCGCCCGACCCGAAGCCTTCCGCCAACACTCTCGACGCGCTCCTGCAGGAAAAGCGCCTCTTCCCGCCCGCTGAAGGTTTTCGCCTTCGCGCCAACGCCTCCGACCCCGCGATTTACGATCGCGCCGCGAAAAATTTTGAAGCCTTCTGGGCCGAGGAATCGAAGCGCCTCAGTTGGGCGGATCCCTGGCACACCGTTCTCGAATGGAACGCGCCGTGGGCGAAATGGTTCGTCGGCGGCCGGCTCAACGTCGCGCACAATTGCGTCGACCGCCACGCGCAATCCGCGCGCCGCAACAAAGTCGCGATTTTCTGGGAAGGCGAACCCGGCGACGCGCGCGCCCTCACCTTCGGCATGCTCGAGCGCGAAGTCAATCGCTTCGCCAACGCGCTGCGCGGCCTCGGCGTCGGCAAAGGCGATCGCGTCGCCATTTACATGGGCATGGTGCCTGAACTCGCCATCGCCTTGCTCGCCTGCGCGAAGATCGGCGCGCCGCACTCGGTCGTCTTCGGCGGCTTCTCGAAAGAAGCCCTGCGCGAACGCATCAACGACGCGCAAGCCAAGATTCTGATCACCTGCGACGGCGCCTGGCGCCGTGGCGCCATCGTCCCATTGAAATCCGCCGCCGATGAAGCCCTGCGCGGCACGCCCTCGATCGAGCACGTCATCGTCGTCGAACGCGTCGGCCGCGCCGCCGCAAATTGCGCGATGCAGGCCGGCCGCGACCTCTGGTGGCACGACGCCATCAAGGACACTTCCGAAACCGCGTGGGGCGAAATGATGGACGCCGAGGACACGCTCTTCATCCTCTACACCAGCGGCACCACCGGCAAGCCCAAAGGCGTCGTGCACACCACCGCAGGCTATCTCGTCGGCGTCTCCACCACGCATCGCTTGATTTTCGATATTAAGGAAGACGACGTTTATTGGTGCACCGCCGATCTCGGCTGGGTCACCGGACATTCTTACGTGATCTACGGACCGCTCGCCAACGGTTGCACCACCGTGATGTACGAAGGCGCGCCCGATTTTCCCGATCGCGGCCGCTTCTGGCAGCTCATCGATAAATACGGCGTCAATGTTCTTTACACCGCGCCCACCGCGATTCGCACGTTCATGCGCTGGGGCACCGAGTGGCCCGCGCGCGCTTCGCTCGGCACGTTGCGCCTGCTCGGCACCGTCGGCGAGCCCATCAATCCCGAAGCCTGGATGTGGTATCACGAAAATATCGGCCACGCCCGCTGCCC